>ERZ773260.42-NODE-42-length-148356-cov-17.422088_pt1 | contig 148356 bp, 133 predicted proteins | sample MGYA00511387_ERZ773260 | MGnify/ENA primary metagenome ERZ773260 (study PRJEB29015, sample SAMEA2737745) | human gut metagenome | biome: human gut; feature: human-associated habitat; material: faeces | place: China | collected 2012 ...
AGGTCCTGAAATACGGTGCTGTATTTCACCATTACAATAAGTGGAGCAAGAAAGGTGAATGGAAGTCGCTTTGGCTGCAACTTTTGGACAAGCACCGTTCGGAACTTGACATGTCAAGTGTGGATCTTGACGGAAGCCACACTCCGGCTATACGCGGCGGGGAAGAAGTCGGCTATCAGGGAAGGAAAAAACGCAAGACGACCAATGCCCTTTATCTTACAGACAGGAAAGGGCTTCCTCTCGCCATGTCCGTTCCGAAAAGCGGGGAACATCATGACACGCACAATATTGTTGCTGTAATGCAGAACATGATGGAAGACATGGCAAAAGCCAACATCAGAACGGACGGGCTTTTCCTGAATGCGGATGCCGGATTTGATTGTGCAGCCCTCCGCTCCGTGCTCAAAAGTTATGGAATTGTGTCAAACATCTGTATCAACAAAAGAAATGGAACGACAAATGACAGTATAGTCCTTGATGAATTGTTGTATAGGGAACGATACTCCATAGAACGGACAAACGCGTGGATGGACAGTTTCAGAACTATTTTGAATCGATTTGATACAACGCTCAGAAACTGGGAATCATGGAACTACATCGCTTTTTCCGTTATGCTATTGAGAAAATGTGCAAGGAAAAGAAAAGTTTAAATCACTTCAATATCTGATATTAATTCAAATCTTTCTTTTGTTGATGAATGCATAAAAATAGTTCGCATCTTCATATCGTGCGCCCACAGAGAACCACTCTGAATCCGACTTTACGGATTACACGATATGAAGATGCGAAATGTAGGTTCATAATGGGCAATACAAATATACGAAAAAATCCCCAATAAAATGGGGGACTAAATTATATTTTGTATATTTACACCCAATAGGCGGATGCTTACCGGATGCTTACGAATGCTATTTTTCTAATTAAACATAATACGGATTATATTCATTATACGTTTATCAAAAAACGTAAGTATATTTAAAGGAAAACGCCTAAGCGTTTTGATTTAAACGCAAGTGCGTTTGAGTTAAAAACACAAGGACGTTTGAAACGCAAAGGCGTTTTGATATGAATGTACTTGCGTTTTTTGAGGCCTTATTCGCACGATTCTATACATCAATAAACAGATGATCTAAAAAAACCATTTTTATTCGTTCTTAGGGCTTGATATTGCCGATTCTGCAAATCATAAGAACAAGGGCCGAATCCATACAAGATGGGAACGGCCCCCCTGAGAATTCGTTTTTCTAAGACAAAACTTTATTTAATCACCAAAATCGGCGTGTTGGAATGGAAAATCATCCGACGGGCAATGCTGGGATTAAACAAACGTGCAAAGACGTTCCGCTTGTAATTTGACAGACACAGCACGTCAATGCCTTTCTCCTTGACATATTCGTCCAAATTGCTGAGCAGACTTTCTCCGCCCAACATGTCGTAATCAATTGTCAGCTGCGGATATTGCTTCTTGAAATATTCCTGGATGCCCACCAGCTTGATTTCATTCCACGTACGCTTCTGCGCATTGTCGCTCAGATGGATGAACGATACTTCAAAATGATAATCCTTGAAAGTCGTTACCAGTGAGTCGAATGCAATCAAGTCGCGCTGGTCAAAGCTGGTAAAGAATGCCACCTTATGGATTTCATCGAAGTTTTTCTTCTGTGCATTTTTGGGGATGGCATAGACAAATACCGGACTACGGTCGATGATTTCGGCCGTTACACTACCGATAAGATCCATTTCCTTCTCACCTTTTCCGCGCGTTCCCATAATGATTATGAGCGGCTTTTCCTCGCGGGCATAATGCAGGATTTCTTCTTCCGGTACACCTTCTTTTAGAGTGCAAGTGTACTTCACATCAGGAAGTTCTCCTTTCTGAATCCGTTCTTTAATACTGTTTATCAGATTGTTAAGTTGTTCATGGATACTATCAAGCATGCTCTTGATGCCCAGTTCATGTTCCATCGGCAACCCGTAGTTTTCTGTCGCATACTGCAAACTCGGCATGTATACCGGACTGAAATACACGTGCATCAGCACTACTTCTGCCTGTATCTTGGCTGCAAAATTGAAACCGAATTCACAGGCAGCCATCGAATAATCGGAAAAGTCGACCGGTATCAGCACCTGCTTACCATGCTTTTCTTCCGTTTTTTCCTCATTGACCACATCTTCGGCCAACCACGCAGAACTTTCAATGATTTTCAATGCCCTGGGCAGATCACTTTCGCGGATGCGTATTCTCACGCCCGAAGAAATGACAGGCTGAATCAGGTTGACATTATGGATGCAAGCCTCAATTCCTTCATTTTCAAGCACATTCTTTAGAATCTGGGCTTTAGAATAAGTAAGAATGGCCAGTGTTACAAGTTTTTCTTCCATGGCTTCTGCATTTTTAGGTTAATATCATATTATCGAATAAACAATAAGGGCCGTAACAGGAACGGATACTCTCCCACTCTCTTGTTACAGCCCTTATCTTATATCAAGCGCGTTGTTCTTCCTTCAGAATGGCTATTGCCTTATCGAGTACCGTAGTATCGTCAAGCATCACCAGTCCGCCGTCAGGCCCTGGTTCGAGATGGATACCTACGCTTTTTCCGTCCTTGAAGTTATGTCCGCCAAAGAAATTACGCACCGTTTCCACGCTGAGATTCAACTCATCCGCAATGCGATGCATGCTTCCCGCGGGCAAAGAATCTTTGATTTTACGAAGTTCGTTAAAGGTTATTGTTCTGTTCATAGTAGTCATAATTAAGTGTTAGACAAAATGTTGTTTTTAATATCGATTTAAATATAGCAAAAGATTGTGACAGCACAAACTTTCCAACTGTTTTTTTCGAAAATATCTTACTTTCTGGTCAGAAATGCAGACCTTTTGCCACTATCATTCCTCCGATTATCGCATAGAGATAAGTCAGTAGCAGTGTGGCATGCAGAATGGATATGTCATCCTTGGTATATCCGCCCTTGGTGTATTGGGTGGAGATATACTGCGGACAATCGAAGAATTTCTTGCGCAGACGTGCGTACAGCAGGTACACAAGCACACCGACAACCGATCCGGCCACTGCCCCGCACAAAATATCGCCGGGATAATGGACACCTAAATACATACGTGAGTACGAGGGAATCATTGCCCACAGAAACATCATGCAGGTGAAAGGCAGATAGCGCACCAGCAACGAAGCAAACATCGCTACGGCAAAGGTATTGGCGGCATGGCTGGAGATAAATCCATACAAGCCTCCCCGATAGTCGTTCACCGTCTGCACCAGGTACATCAGTTCAGGGTCCTGAGTGGGACGAAAACGGGCAAAATAAGGCTTGCAGAGTCCCGACGCAAACTGATCGGCCAGCGTAACGCACAAAGCAAACATCAGCGTGATGACTATTCCTTGCGGCACACGGTTATTCTTAAACACGACATACAGCAACACCAGTACGGCCGGAATCCATGTCTTAGTGTCTGTCACTGTCCACATGAATCCATCCCAGAACAAGGAGTCGCTTCCGTTAAGAGAAAGTAGCAAAGCCTTGTCGGCCTCTATGAGTTGCTGTATGTCTGCCATTTATGCTTATCTGAATTAAATGATTTCAATTGCTTCCGTCTTCACCCAGCCTTTGTTGCCGTCTTCCAGGCGGATTTCCTTCCAGCCTTTCATCGAATTGTCCTCGATGAAGACTTTCGTACCTTCATGCAACACAAACAAGTCGGTTCCGCTTTCGTTCGGCGTACTCTTGACATTGATTGTCGGCTCCATCACAATGGCTCCCGTACGGTCTACCAGCTCCGCTTTCTGTTCACTGGCAAAAATATTGCTGCACACCGTCACAATCAGAAATACCACCGCTCCGATGAATCCGGTTTTCTTTATCCAAAGGCGGTTGCCGAAGATATAAAAAGAGACTCCTATCAGCAAAAGAATGAACGAGAAAATTCCCACATAGCCCCAGCTCTGTTCGCTCATCATGTTGACCAGCGATTTATACCATGTCACGATGAACACCTCGGCAGTAGGCGTAATCTTGTCCACCGTCTTGCTGCGTGCCATGCCCAGATTAAAGCGAATATCCGCATCTCCCGGATTCAGGAGAAGGGCCCGTTCGTAGTTGAGCACTGCCTTGGCCGTATTCTTCAGCTTGAAGTACGCGTTTCCAAGATTATAATAGATGTCGGCCGATTCCCCCTGCGTCTGCAGGATTTCTTCATACAAGGACGCTGCCTCGCTGAACTTTTCCTTCTGGTATGCTTCGTCAGCTTCCGCTTTTGTGGTAGCTGCCACGGCAAACTGAATATACCCAATCAGGCCTATCAATAATAAAGATAATTTCTTCATATTTAGTCTGCTCTCCTATCCGTTTTAATGTTTGATACTGTTTTCCATTTTACTGATGACTTCCACAGAAGCGGAATATACCTTGTCCATCGCCTCGTTCTCGTTGCCCGGAGCATAACGTGCATATTCACATTCGTTGAGCACACCGATGAACTCGGCAATCAAGGCTTCCTGCACACCGTAGTTGGTCAGTTCGGCTTCAATGTTGTCTTTCGACAGCTGAGATACCGGAATACTGAGCTTGTCGCTGATGTATCCCCACAAAGCCTTCAGCACTTCGTCATAGAACTCATTCTTCTTGTTTTCTGCCAGCAACTTACCAGCCAGTTTCATACGGCGGGTAGCCACCTTGTTGGCTTTCTTGGTCTTCACCTTCGCCACGTTGGCATTTTCAAGGGCTTTCTGGCGATAAATCACTGCAAAGACAACGAACAGCAGCAACGGAATCAGGTAGCACAGGTAATATCCCACGGTGCCGAAGAAAAAGTCTCCCTTCGGACGAAGTGAAGAATCGCCCAACTTAATGAAGCGGATATCCTTACCCAGCATCTTCACGCTCTCCTTGTTGGTGAAGTCTGAAATCACCTGATCGGCATTTCCCTGTCCTTTGGCAACCTTCAGGTTGTAAGCCTCTGTTTTCAGGGTCTTGTAGCTGTTGCTCTTCAGGTCAAAGTAGGTAAATTCTATTGCCGGAATCGTAAAGTTGCCGGCATGACGCGGAATCGCCAGATATTCGAATGTCTTCGTACCCGTCAGTCCGCTGTTGGTCAGCTTATAATCATCGGTCACTTTCGGGTCATAGATTTCGAAATCCTGCGGGAATTTTACTTCCGGTGTACCGATAAGCTTCATGTTTCCTGTACCGCTCAGTGTCAGTTTAATAGTCACAGCATCGTTGGTCTTTACGTCAGTCGCATTGATAGACGATGCCAGTTTAAACTCACCCACTGCTCCAGAGAATCCGGCCGGTTTGGCAGGAAGCAGCTGCACGTTAATCACTACTTTCGGAGTCGTAATTTTCTTCTTCACTTCCACGTATCCTCCGCCATTGAAGAAAGCATCAAACGGGTCGTCCGAAATGGTCTGCTGGGCAACCACCCCATCAAATGTAATGGAAGGGATTTCCAGTTTACCCGTCTGTTGCGGGAACAGCACATACTGACTCCATACAGTCGTATTGTAGTTCCGTCCTTTATAATGTTCCAGTGTGAAAGTCTTCTGCTGCGGCAATTCTACCTCCTGCGTATGGAAACCCTTCAGATCGGGCATCTTGCCATACAACTGACGCAGATTCACCACGGTATATACCTTATAAGTCAGCAGAATGGCTTCCTGCTCGTGTACGGTGGTCTTGCTGGCTGTAGCCGTGATAAACAAATCATTGGCTGAGATACGGCTACCTGCTGCCTGGCTGCGTGAAGAAGAAGCACTGCCTCCTCCGTTGTTGCCACTATTCCCCGAGGTCTGGTCCTGCGGAAGCACCTTGATGGAAATGGCATTGGAAAAGACTTTCTCTCCATTTACCTCTACACTGGCTGCCGGAATGGTATACGTACCAGGATTTCCTGCCAAGAGGATATAAGTGAACGCCGTAGAACTGTTCGATGTACGCTTTCCGTTGATAATCTGAATACTGCTCTGCTGAGAGCGGCTCGGTCCCATCAGCACGTCAAAGCCCTTGATGGAAGGAGCACGGAAATCCTTGATGTCTTGCGAATTGACCGTGAATACCAGGCGCACCTGGTCACCGCTTACCACCACGTCGGCAGCTTCTGCCACAAAGCGTACCTTGTCGGCAGCTTTCACCTGCCACGCCGCAAGTATCGTAAAAAGTAAGAATATTATCTTTCGCATTATTCTGTTATTTATAATTATTCATTTGTTCTTCATTGCTTCCAGCCTTACCAGTCTTTTTCCAGCTTGCGTCCCTGCACCTGAATCTGCTTCTTCACCTTATCCTGCACGTTCTTTTCGTCCTGCATCACGGCGTTGAGCAACTGCTGGGCATTTTCCTTCGACATCTGGTTCTGGTTTTGCTGCTGTTGCTGCGGATTCTGCTGCTGTTCTTTCTTGTTCTGGTCTTGCTGGTCCTTGTTCTGCTGCTTGTCATCCTGCTTCTGGTCCTGCTTGTTTTGCTGCTGGTCCTGATTCTGCTGGTTCTGCTGCTGATCTTTCAACTGCTTCTGCGCCAGTGCCAGGTTGTAGCGGGTTTCATTATCCTTCGGATTGTTGCGCAAGGACTGCTTATAGGCTTCAATACACTGCGGCAACTGTTTGGACGACTGCAAAATGACTCCCATATTGTGGTAAATCTGTGCCAGCTTCTTCTTGTCCTTTTCCAAACGAGACGCTGCATCAAACTGCTCCATAGCCTCTTTGGCCTTTTCCTGCATCATCAGCGCATTTCCCAGATTGTACATGGCATCGGCCGACTTGGGATTCAGCTCCAGCGCCTTCCGGTAGTCTACTTCCGCCTTGACAAACAAACTGTCCTTGTAAAGCTTGTTGCCGCTTCGCAGATAATCACGGTCTGTTTTCTGTCCGTATCCGGCCACGGCAGTCAGGGCCAGACACATACACAGAATATATCCTTTCACTTTCATCTCCAGTTTCATTTAAAGAGTTTCACATTCTTGAAGAGCGGATTCTTGCGGTTCAGAATCATCAGGTCGGCAGCCAGCAAAAGAATAGCCAGCCAGGCCAGCACCTGGAACTGCTCGTCGAACTCCGTAAAGACCTGTGTCTCTACATCCGCCTTCGCCAGTTTGTTTATTTCCGCATTCAGTGCCCTTTCGGCATTGTTGGTATTGTCTACACGCACGTAAATACCGTTTCCGGCTTTAGCAATCTCCTGACACATCTGCTCGTTCAGACGGGTCACTACCACATTACCATCCTTATCGCGACGGAATTCATTGGTACCTTCCACCGGAATAGGTGAACCGTCGGGTAAACCTACTCCTAATACAAATACACGCATACCCTTCTTGGCAGCCTCCTGAGCAGCCTCGATAGCTCCTCCTTCGTGGTTCTCACCATCGGTAATCAGCACGATGGCACGTCCTACCCCTTCATTCGGAGTGAAACTCTTCATAGCCAGGTCGATGGCGCCGCGGATGTCCGTACCCTGTGTGGTAATCAAGGAAGGAGAAATCGTCTCCAGAAACATCTTGGCCGATACATAGTCGCTCGTAATCGGGAGCTGTGTGAAAGCTTCACCTGCAAACACAATCATGGCCACTTTATCGTTGTTGAAGGTCTCTACCAGACGGGAAATCAGCTTCTTCGATTTTTCCAGACGGCTAGGAGTGACATCCTGTGCCAGCATAGAGTTTGAAATATCCAGTGCCACCACCGTTTCCACACCCTGACGCTTCACCGTTTCCATCTTTGAACCGAACTGCGGACGAGCCAGCATGAAAATAACCATGGCCAGCGCAGAAAGCGTCAGCCAAAATTTTACGTCCGGACGATATTTCGACACATCCGGCATAAGATGTGCCAGCAACTCCGGACTACCATATTCGCGCAACTTCTTGCGACGGCGATAGTTCGAATAAAAATAGAACACAGCCAGCAAGGGCAGCACGATCAGTAAATACAAATATTGAGGTTCTCCAAATCGAAACATGACTTCTTATTTTAAGGTATTTTCTTCAAAACTGTATTCCGCAAAAGAATTTCAAGCAAGATGCTCAGGAATGCAATCAGTGCAAACACCGCATAGGCTTCTTCACGTTTGCTGAATTCCTTCACGTTCAGTTTCGTTTTTTCCAGTTTGTCAATTTCACGGTACACTTCCTTCAGCTTCGTATTGCTGGTAGCACGGAAATAATTTCCATTAGTTGTTCCGGCAATCTGGCTCATGGTCTGTTCGTCGATTTCCACCGGCATCTGTACATATTGCACACCAGCGTACGTCTGCATCGGATAAGGTGCCGTACCGTTAGTTCCTACACCGATGGTATACACACGGATACCAAACTGCTTGGCTATTTCGGCCGCAGTAAGCGGAGAAATGTCTCCCCGATTGTTCACACCATCCGTCAGCAGGATAACTACCTTCGACTTGGCCTTGCTGTCTTTCAGACGACTCACCGCGTTGGCCAGTCCCATACCCAGTGCTGTACCGTCTTCAATCATTCCGCGCTGTACCATGTCGCAGCTCACACTTTGGAACAAATTCAACAGTACTCCGTGGTCTACTGTCAGCGGGCACTGCGTAAATGCTTCTCCCGCAAAGATAGTCAGACCGATATTATCATTCGGACGTCCGTTGATAAACTCTGCCGCTACCTGCTTGGCCGCTTCAATACGGTTCGGCTTCAAATCTTCAGCCAGCATACTGGTCGACACGTCGACCGCCAGCATGATGTCAATACCTTCAATCTCCGTGTTCTGCCAGTTATCGGTAGTTTGCGGGCGTGCCAGTACCAGCACAATCATCACAAACGTCAGGATACGAAGCACAAACGGCGCATGCAGCAAATAAATCTTCCAACTGCGCGGAGCCTGCATGTACATCCGTGTGGTAGATACCTGCATGGTCGGTTCCGTCTTCTTGCGGCGCATCACGTACCACACGATATACGGAATCAGCAGCAAGAGCAGAAACAGATATTCTATATTCGCAAAAATCATAGTCTCAATTCATTATTAAATTAGAAAAAGAGGTCGATGATATGGCGCACAGACAAATACAAAGCAATCAGTGCGGCCACACCCGTAATGGCAATGCTGCACAGCAAGGCAATTCGTCCCTGTTTGGAACGCTTCTCCTCCACTTTGATTTCCGTCGGCTCCTTCTTGGCGTTCGGATCTTCCTCTATCTTAGTCTGGTTGATGAAATCTACCGCATTCACCAGGTTCATGTCGTTTTCATTCATCAGCGGCGCATATTTCGCAAACTTCACCAGGTCGGCTGTTTCAAACATCACCTTCAGGTCGTGGATAGATTCTTTGTCCTTCTCCTCCAACAGACGCTCGATAATTTCCGCAGACGTCATTTCCATGGCATTGAATCCGAAACGCTCCTTTATATATATACGGATGACATCGGTCAGTTCCGTATAATAAGCTTTCGGATCTTCACGCTTGGCCACCTTGTCTGCCTTGATAGTTTCAATCTTCTTCATGGCAGCCAGGTGAGGCGGAAGTTTAGGTTCTACCTTGATAATCTTGATGATAGGCTTATTGTCACGATAGCGAATGATAAAGAAGGCCGTCACCACTCCCAAAGCAATCAGCAACAGGATGGAATATACCATCGGTGCCAGGTCTTCCCAGGTAAGAGGTACTTCCTGAATGGACTTCGGACCAAAAAACTGGTCGGGGTGCAAGGTATCCACCGGAATGGAATACACTTTCAATGCCAAGGCCTTTGAACGGTAAGCCTTGTCATTGACCAGCACCTCAAACGGCGGAAGATAATACAGAGCCGAATCAAAAGAAGTCACTGTATATTCTTGTGACACCAGCCAGCGCTTGTTGTCGTTCAGCAACTGCGTGTCGGGCTTGGCCACATCCAGAATCTCCACTCCCCTGACCAGCGTATCACGCAGCAACGGCAGACGCAATTTCTGGTTGGCATCCATGCTGACCTGCAATTTGATTTTCGCCTGCTCACCAATGAGCAACTGCAAGGAATCGATGGTAGCTTCCACCGTCACCTGCTGGGCTTTCAAGCCCGTTGCACAGCATAAAATCAACACAGCACAGCAACATGCCTTTATCATTTTTGAGTAGTATAATAAGAGATGTCTCATGTCAACTGTCAGTTTCGTTTTGCAAATAAATTCAGCAATGCCTTCACATAATCCTGATCTGTACGTACAGATACAGAATCCACATTGCTGTGAGTAAATGTGTCATTCAGCTTCTGCTGTTTTTCCTTCCACCAGGCATGATGTGCATTGCGCAATGCCTTCGACGAAGTATCAATCCACTGCTCATGACCGGTTTCCGCATCACGCACGTGCATCAGTCCCACGTCCGGAAGTTCTTCCATACGACGGTCGTACACCTGCACAGCCACCACATCGTGTTTTCGGTTGGCAATCGTCAATGCATTCTGGAAATCACGTTCGTCAATAAAGTCGCTCAGCATAAAGGCCGTACAGCGTTTCTTCAGCACATTCGTCAGGTACTCAATGGCACACTGCAAATTGGTGCGCTGACTTTCCGGCTTAAAATCAAGCAGTTCACGAATGATATACAGAATATGCTTGCGACCCTTCTTGGGAGGGATAAATTTCTCGATACGGTCGGAAAAGAAAATCACGCCGATTTTATCATTGTTCTGAATGGCGGAAAAGGCGATTGTAGCCGCAATCTCCGTCACCATTTCTTTCTTCAGCTGCTGAATGGTACCAAAGTCCAAACTGTTGGACACGTCCACCAGCAACATGACCGTAAGTTCACGTTCTTCCTCAAAGACTTTCACGAATGGTTTGTCGAAGCGAGCGGTCACATTCCAGTCAATATCGCGCACGTCATCCCCATACTGATACTCGCGGACCTCTGAAAAGGCCATACCACGCCCCTTGAAGGCCGAATGATACTGACCGGCAAAAATATTGCTCGAAAGTCCCCGGGTCTTGATTTCAATCTGACGGACACGCTTTAAAAGTTCACTTGTCTCCATTCCTTTAATATTTGACCGTGTTCCCCTGGAGCAACCAAAGGAATACAGCTTAGTCATTTATAATCATGCAGCCTTCCGACTGCGAATAAAAGCCGACGGGGACTCTCTTCCCCGTCTGTAACCGTTACGGGTATCAGCGCATCAGGGCACTTCAACCTTGTTCAGAATCTTGCTGACGATTTCATCAGAAGTCACGTTGGTAGCTTCTGCTTCATAAGTCAGTCCGATACGGTGACGAAGCACGTCATGAGCCACGAATCTCACATCTTCCGGAATCACGTATCCACGACGTTTGATGAAAGCGTAACTGCGTGCAGCCAGTGCCAGGTTGATAGAAGCACGAGGAGAACCTCCAAAGCCAATCAAGCCCTTCAGTTCTTTCAAGTCGTATTTTTCCGGATAACGGGTAGCAAATACGATATCTGCAATGTACTGTTCAATCTTTTCATCCAGATATACCTGACGAACCACTTCGCGGGCAGCAATAATGTCTTCAGCCTTCAAAATAGGACGAACTTCCGTACGTTCTCCGTTGATGTTCTGACGGATAATCTTCTTTTCTTCTTCCAGCTTCGGATAATCAATAATCACCTTCAGCATGAAACGGTCTACCTGCGCTTCAGGCAACGGATAAGTACCTTCCTGCTCAATCGGGTTCTGCGTAGCCATTACCAGGAAAGGCTTCGGAAGTGCAAAAGTCTGCTTACCCAGTGTCACCTGACGTTCCTGCATGGCCTCGAGCAAGGCACTCTGTACTTTAGCCGGCGCACGGTTAATTTCATCGGCCAGTACAAAGTTGGCAAAAACCGGTCCTTTGTTGGCAACGAACTGCTCATCCTTCTGACTGTAAATCATCGTACCGATAATATCGGCCGGCAGCAAGTCAGGAGTAAACTGCACACGACTGTATTTTGAATCGATCAATGAAGCAAGGGTTTTGATTGCCAAGGTCTTTGCCAATCCCGGAACACCTTCCAGCAGAATATGTCCGTCAGAAAGCAACCCAATCAATAAAGATTCGATAAGATGTTTTTGACCTACGATTACCTGATTCATTCCCTCCATCAGGTTTGTTACAAACGCGCTCTGGCGTTCGATTCGTTCATTCAATTCACGAATGTCAATAGCTTCAGCCATAATTTTCTTCTATTTTAGTTCTCTTTTTTTTCATTAAAAAATGCCCTTTCAAAACATATATCTAAAAAGACACCCCAAAATTAAGGTATTCCCTTAACAGGCACAATAAATTTTGATAAAAAAATATAGACGGGTTTCGCCTTTTAAGGCTTATTGAACTAAAGAAAATTAAAAAGGCCTTGTTTGAATTGAAACAAGGCCTCTCGTTATTTTTTAGGAGTAAGTTGCGGAATCTGAATTGTGGTACCCACCGGCACGTTATCCGGATTTTTGATAATAGCCTTATTGTGCTTCACCAGATAAGGCCATAGTTTTTTATTTCCGTAGAATTTCAGGGCCACACGTACCAGGCTCTCCCCTGGTTTAAGGGTATATGAGCCCTGATTTCCAGTTATCTGGTATTCAACCGTATCGGCTAAGGTTTCCCTTTTCGGTACAGGCGTAGATACTACGGGAGTTTTTTCTTCTTTCTTCGCGACGGTTTTCAAGGTATCCTTCTTCTGTACCAAAGAAGAATCTTTTTTTACAACTAAAGTATCAGCCACCTGCAAGGAGTCCGAAACCACAGGTGCAGGCGTTTTCTGCGTTTCATTCATCAGTTTCTCTACCACCTGTTCCGGAATATACCGTCGGCCCGAGGTCAATACCCATGTCACGATTCCTCCTATGAAAATACCCACCAGCAAGATGGAAGCAATCATACACCAGGGTATATTCTTTTTCTCTTCCGCCGGCTCTTTTATCCCAATACCAGCTTCTGTAGAAGCTGTTGTTTCATCCGAAGGTACATCCTCTTGTACTACAGTTACTTGTTCAGCATCCTCCACCACTTCATTCTTTTGTTCTTCCTCTACTAATACAGTAGCGGCAATACCAGTTTCAGCTTCCGAAAGCATCTCTTCCGTTTCCGGTAAGCCATCCTTTTCATCATCCGAAATGGCTTCTGAAATCTCTTCTCCTTCCTCGTTTACTTCCGATACACTACCTTCATCGGGAAGGTCTTCAAAATGCACATCATCATTAAGCAGAACAGACTGAAAATGCGCAAAAGGTTTATTTATCAAGTCCCTCAATCCAGTTTCCGGAACAAAAGACACACGTGTGTGCTCCTTTATCTCTATCGACTCCCCTGTATTTACATCTACACTTTTTCGAGCTTCAATGTTTATAAGCTTAAAAGTACCTAATCCTTTAACCTTTACGTACTTGTCTCTTGCCAAGGCTTCTTCAATCAAATTCAAGAACTCCTTCACAAACAATGCAGCCTCTGCAGGGTCCAACTGGCATTTCCGGGCAAACGACTCCACAAGTTCCTGTAAAGTTATTTTATCACTCATCCGATGAAATGTTTTTAAACTTTTCTTTCAAAACAGCACTTGGCTTAAAAGCTAACGCCAATTTGGGAGGCACCAAAAAGCGCTGCTTAGTGACAGGATTCACAGAAATACGTTCCATTTTCTTTTTCACCTCAAAGGAACCGAAGCCTTGCAAATTCACTATCTTATCTTCCTGCAATGTCTGCGACAAGCACTCCGTGAAAGAACTAACCAAGGAGGCTGTATCTTTCTCGGTTTTATCCAGACGGCGGGACAATTCTTCTATGAATTCCTTATTTGTCATTTTATTTTACGATTGTAGCATACAAATCAAAATCATCTGCATCGTACACTTTTACCCGATGGAAACTGCCGATTCTCAAGCGGTGATTTTCCACTTTTATCAACACCTCCGGATCGACTTCCGGTGAATCAAACTGTGTACGGCCGATATAGTAATCGCCTTCCTTGCGGTCGATGATTACCTTGAATTCCTGTCCAATCTTGCGATGAGACAAGTCGGCAGAGATTTCCTGCTGCAATTCCATCAATGCATCCAAACGCTGCTGCTTGACTTCCTGCGGAATCTCATCCTTATAATGCTTGGCAGAATAAGTTCCTTCTTCTTCCGAATAAGCAAATGCCCCCATACGGTCAAAACGTGCCGTGCGGACAAATTCCATCAGTTCCTCAAAATCCTGCTCCGTTTCACCTGGATGACCTACCATCAATGTAGTACGTAAATGAATGCCAGGCACTTCCTTACGGAATTTCTCTATCAGCTGATAGGTTTCTGCCTTCGTCACATGGCGACGCATCTTTTGCAGCATGTTATCGCTGATATGCTGCAAGGCAATGTCCATGTACTTACATACATTATCATTTTCACGCATTACGCGGAACAAATCTTCCGGGAAATGAGCGGGATAGGCATAATGCAGACGAATCCATTCCACACCCGGTATATGTGCCATCTGCTCTATCAGCTCCGGCAACATCTGTTTTTTATACAAATCCACTCCGTAATAGGTCAGTTCCTGTGCAATGACCTGAAATTCTTTCACCCCTTCGGAAACCAGCAAGCGCACTTCGTCCAGAATTTCTTCCATAGGACGAGACACATGTTTACCGGTAATGATAGGAATGGCGCAATAAGAACACTTGCGGTCGCAACCTTCTGATATTTTCAGGTATGCATAATGCTTCGGAGTCGTCAGATGACGCTCAATGGCAAATTCAGAATGATAGGCCTTTCCTAAATCGGCCAAAAGTTCATTCCAGTTGAACTTCCCATAGAATTTGTCGACCTGCGGAATTTCCATCTGCAGGTCCTTCAGGTAACGTTCCGACAAACAGCCCATTACATAAAGTTTCTTCAAGCGTCCTTCTTCCTTTGCCTGACAGAACTCCAGAATCATGTTGATAGATTCCTCTTTGGCATCGCCAATAAAGCCACACGTATTGATAACGGCAACTTCTCCCTGCGGATGGTCGCTGTCATGTGTCACCTTGTATCCATTAGCTTCCAGCTGCTTCATCAGCTTTTCGGAATCTACCAGATTTTTCGAGCATCCTAAAGTAATTATATCGATTGTATTCTTTCTCATTTTTCAGTGGTTGAGCCAAACAATGAATCTACGAACTCACGGCGACGGAATATCTGCAGGTCTTCCATACCTTCTCCCAGACCGATGTATCTCACCGGAATCTTAAACTGGTCGGAAATTCCAATCACTACTCCACCCTTGGCTGTTCCGTCAAGTTTGGTGATAGCCATGGCGGTTACTTCTGTAGCCAAAGTAAACTGTTTGGCCTGTTCGAATGCATTCTGCCCGGTAGAGCCGTCCAGTACCAGCAACACTTCATGAGGTGCATCGGGTACCACCTTTTTCATCACGTTCTTGATTTTTGTCAGCTCGTTCATCAAACCAATCTTATTGTGCAAACGTCCTGCCGTATCAATGATTACCACGTCAGCATTATTAGCCTTGGCAGAACTCAGCGTATCAAAAGCTACTGAAGCAGGGTCAGCTCCCATTTTCTGTTTTATTACCGGTACACCCACACGTTCTCCCCAGATGTCAAGCTGTTCTACAGCTGCGGCACGGAAAGTATCTGCGGCACCCAGATAGACCTTTTTCCCGGCTTTTTTAAACTGATAAGCCAGCTTACCGATAGTCGTCGTTTTTCCTACTCCGTTCACGCCTACCACCATAATCACATAAGGAGTCTTATCCTGAGGCACATCAAAATCGGCAGCATCCACCGTATTGTTTTCCATCAGCAACGCCGCAATCTCCTCACGAAGGATATTGTTCAGCTCCTGTGTATTCACATACTTATCCTTTGCCACTCTGGTTTCAATGCGCTTGATAATGTTCAGCGTAGTTTCTACTCCCACATCAGACGTAATAAGCACTTCTTCCAGATTGTCCAGCACCTCGTCATCCACCTTTGATTTTCCAGCCACCGCACGTGCTATTTTTCCAAATACACTTTCTTTGGTCTTAGACAATCCTTTGTCTAATGTTTCTTTTTTTTCCTTTGAGAAAAAACTAAAAAATCCCATACAACTTACTTTTATCAGTTTCTGACACAAAGATATAACTATTCTCGCTTTCACACAAAAAAAGTTCCTTCCATATTTAAATGAAAGGAACTTTTATTTAGCATTTTATATCTCAAAAGATAAATTATTTCTTGAAGAAGTCCTGTACTTTTTCGTTAGGAACCATTTGTTCATCAAAAACGTAAGCACCAGTTTTCGGAGACTTAACCATTTTGATAACCTTAGTATAAGAACGTCCTTCTTTACCTGTCTGAAGGGTTGCGACTGTTTTCTTTGCCATGGTCTGTTATTATTTAATTTCTTTATGAACTGTTACTCTTTTCAAAATCGGATTGTATTTCTTCAACTCCAATCTTTCAGTGGTATTTTTTCTATTCTTAGTTGTAATATAACGAGAAGTTCCCGGCATACCACTATCCTTCATTTCTGTGCATTCAAGGATTACCTGTACTCTGTTTCCTTTAGCTTTCTTAGCCATAGTCTTTCTCTCCTTTTAATTAACCAATAATTTTGATAGTTTTCCAATCACAATAACCTTTTGCTACCGCTTCGTTCAGCGCTGCATCCAGGCCTTTTTTGTTAATAACTCGCAAGCCGTTAGCGCAGATGTTCAGGCTAATCCAGCAATCCTGTTCTACATAGTAGAATTTCTTTGTAAACAAGTTCACATCAAAAGTTCTTTTTGTTCTTCTCTTAGAGTGTGAAACGTTGTTGCCTATCAAGGCTTTCTTTCCGGTAATTTGACAAATTTTCGACATTTCTATCTAGTTTTTATAGTTTTATTCCATGGTTCTCTCAAACGGAGTGCAAAGTAAGTGATTTTATTTTATATAAACAAATCTTTTTCCAATAAATTGAACTTTTACTCCTCTTTTCCCTGATTTTGGCATAATTCCAACAACAATTGGAGGGTTTTTGCCGTTGCAGCCTGAATATTTTTCTCACGGCCTTCATCTTCGGTCAATTTAGCTGTAAGCACCGCATCTTTTGTTCCGGCTGCTACCCAAATCGTACCGACCGGCTTTTCCGGACTTCCTCCGCCAGGACCGGCAATTCCGGATGTAGCCATTGCATAATCCACATCCAAAGCCTTGATGGCACCCTTTACCATTTCCACAACGGTTTCTTCACTTACCGCCCCATGCTGTTCCAGTGTTTCGGCATTTACATATAAATGCGTTTTCTTTACCTCATCTGAGTAGGCAATAACCCCACCTTTATAGAAACGAGAACTACCTGGGATAGCAGTTATGATGGCTGCCACGTTACCAGCCGTACAACTTTCTGCAGTAGCCAATGTATAGCCTTCTCTCCAGAAAATTTCACTTATCTCCTTACTTAGTGTTTTGGTTTCTACTGACATAATCTGTTTTCTCTAAATTGTTACTTAATGGTTACCCGTGAATAAGCGGGTTTGTCTATAGTGCAAAAATCCTTGTCCAAAAACTTATAATATCCCGTAATGGCGATCATGGCCGCATTGTCGGTAGTATACCCGAACTTCGGTATGAAAATGTTCCAGCCATATTTTTTCGCATGTTCACGGAAAGCGTTTCGCAGGCCGTTGTTTGCCGATACTCCTCCGGCTACGGCCACTTCCTTGATGCCTGTATCCTTTACTACCTTACGTAATTTATCCATCAGAATGTCTACAATCGTTTTTTCCAACGAAGCAGCCAAATCCGTCTTATGATGTTCTACGAAATCGGGATCTTCTTTCATCCAGTCTCTGAGCGAGTACAGGAAAGAGGTTTTCAGTCCGCTAAAGCTATAGTCATAGCCCGGGATATGCGGTTTGCTGAATTTAAAGGCTTCCGGATTACCCTGACGCGCCAGCTTGTCGATAATCGGACCACCTGGATAGCCCAGCCCCATCACCTTGGAACACTTGTCGATAGCCTCTCCTGCCGCATCGTCGATAGTCTGTCCCAGCACTTCCATATCATTATACGCATTCACACGGATAATCTGAGAGTTTCCTCCTGAAACCAGCAGGCAGATAAAAGGATATTTAGGCTGTACGTTTTCACCGTCGGGCTCCTGAATAAAGTGCGCCAGCACATGGCCCTGCAAATGATTCACCTCTACCATCGGAATATCCAACGAGCGGGCAAGTCCTTTGGCAAAAGACACTCCTACCAGCAAAGAACCCATCAGACCCGGTCCGCGAGTAAAGGCAATGGCACTCAAATCTTCCTTTGCCACTCCGGCACGTTTCAATGCTTCGTGCACCACCGGAACAATATTCTGCTGATGTGCACGTGAGGCCAGTTCCGGAACCACTCCTCCGTAAGCTTCGTGCACCGCCTGGCTGGCAATCACGCTCGACAGCAATACGCCATCCTTTATCACTGCCGCAGAAGTATCATCACAAGAAGATTCTATTCCTAATATTATTGTACTCATAACATTCTTCTATTATTAATAGGTCAATATTTCAAGTCCCTGCTCCGTCATTACGAAAGTGTGTTCCCACTGTGCGGAAGGAAGCTCATCCTCCGTCACCACGGTCCATCCGTCTTCTTCGTCAATGAAGACTTCCCAGGTTCCCATATTAATCATCGGTTCGATGGTAAACACCATGCCCGGCACAAGCAACATACCTGTACCCTTCTTGCCAAAGTGTTCTACATCCGGTTCTTCGTGGAACTCTACTCCCACACCGTGACCGCACAAATCACGGACCACTGAAAATCCGTTCTTCTTCGCGTGTTTCTCTACGGCATGGCCGATATCTCCCACAAAGCCGAAAGGACGGGCTGCTTCCATACCGACTTCCAGACATTCTTTTGCCACACGCACCAGTTTTTCTTTCTGCGGAGTGGTTTTTCCGATAATGAACATACGTGAAGCGTCGGCATAATAACCGTCCAGAATCGTCGTACAGTCCACATTAATAATGTCGCCTTCTTCCAGAATTTCCTCTTCGCTCGGAATTCCATGGCAAACCACCTCATTGATGGAAGTACAACAGCTCTTCGGAAATCCCTCATACCCCAAGGTTGCCGGAATGGCTCCGTGGTCCCGGGTATACTCATACACCAGCTTGTCTATTTCGGCCGTACTCATTCCAGCGTGGATTTCCTTTTCCACCAGGTCGAGCACTCCCGTATTGATTACGCCGCTACGACGAATTCCTTCAATCTGTTCCGGAGTCTTAATCAACTGGCGAGTCGGAACCAAATGCCCTTTATCCTGATAAAACAGCACTTTCTTGTCCAATTCCGTCAGTTCCGCCCCTTTGGGCACCCTCCAGTTTATCTTATGTCTCTTCATAATCGTCTTTTTTACTTATGTGCAAAGGTATAAGAAAAAAATGGAATAGCGTACGGGAAGCGATATAAAAAACGCTGGAATTTGCAGGCGCATTGTCACATTTCTGTAATATTATCATTAAAACAATTAAGAGAAAAGAAAAACACGCCATTCCAATATTATTTTGTTAGCATAAGATTTGTTACAACAACAAATTTTTATATCTTCGCTCAGCTACTACATTACAATAACTACATTATTTTTGGAATTATGATGAACAAAAACCAAATCGGAACAAATGCGGGTATCGTGTGGAAACTCCTTTCCGACAATGCCCACTGGGAGTACGACAAGCTTAAACACGCATCCGGCCTGTCAGACAGAGACCTGAATGCGGCTATCGGATGGCTGGCCCGTGAAGACAAAATAGATTTTGACATTGACGAGCAGCACGACCGCTTGTTTTTACATGTCAATGTCTATATCGGCTAACACAAAATACCATCAGAGAAAAGGCTCTGGTGGTATTTTGGTTTTATGTCAGACAATCCGGTTCACCGTCACATCGGGAAACTCATGAAGCATCATCAAGAGCAATCCTTCCTCATTCACTCTTTTTGCCCTGATTACCATTGTGATGCGATAGGCTTCATGGTTGTTCTCATACACCTTGTTCATCTCGTAGGAGGTAATCTGAAAATTCTCGGAACTGAACTTGCCGGAAAGGGCTTTCAAGGCCTCGGAATTCTCTGCCGTAAGCTCGATAATCATACTTCGCATTCCTATACTTTTAAAACAGTAGCTGAGAACCTCCAATCCTGCTAATACCAGGAAAGTAGCCAGAATACCTATCATATACATGCCCGACCCTACCGCGAGTCCGATTCCGGCCGTAGTCCACACACCGGCTGCCGTAGTCAGCCCTCGCACCACCTGCTTCTGCAACAGGATAATGGTACCCGCCCCAATAAAACCGATACCACTGACCACCTGGGCAGCCAGACGGCTCGGATCCAGGCGCACCAAATCCTTCTCCAGCACATCCATAAAGCCGTATTGCGACACAATCATCAGCAACGCACTGCCCAGTGCCACCAGGAAATGCGTGCGATAACCCGCCTCCTTTGCCCGGTATTCCCGCTCAAGCCCGATAAGCACCCCCATCAGACCGGCCACAAACAACCTTAAAGAAAAATCTACGTAAATATTCATATACTTCCAGCTAAAAGTTCTTTCCGAAAGATACGAAAAAACATCTGAAAACCCAAGCACACGGACAAGAATACGTATTTGTTTATTCTATGTTTTCCAAAGCGGAGACATACGTTTTCCAACGCAGAAACATACGTTTCCCGTCCGGAAAACATACAGTTTAGCTCTGAGAAACATAGAATACGGACAAACAGTTTCCTCACATCCCCCTGACATTTTCTCTATTACAGAATGTCCAAGTGGTTTCAGGTCAAATTCTTCCGTTTCTTTTCACCACACCTTTTCTTTTCTTACATTTCCGTAGTTTCGTTTTTTTCCGTAATTTTACGCTCGATTTTACAGCATAACTTTATGAAATATAAATTATTAGTATTAGACCTCGACGGAACGCTTACCAACAAGCAGAAAAAGATTACCCCTCACACCAAAGAAACACTGCTCAAAATTCAGGAGCTAGGAGTGAAAATTGTACTGGCCTCGGGAAGACCCACGTACGGCATTGCCCCGCTGGCCGAGCAACTGGAATTGCAAAAATATGAAGGCTACATTCTGGCTTACAACGGCGGAGAAATCATCGACTGGAAAACGAAGGAGCTGATGTACAAGAACCTGCTCGACCACGATGTGCTTCCCTACCTTTACGAATGCGCCAAGAAGAACGACTTTGCCATTGTGACTTACGACGGGGAATACGTACTGACCGAGAAACCGGACGATGAGTATGTGCTCAAAGAGGCGTTGCTCAATGTCATGAAAATAAAGAAGGTAGACAATTTCCTGGATGCCGTGAAACATCCGATTGCCAAATGCCTGATTGTGGGCGAACCGACCCGACTGGCCGAGCTGGAGAAAGAGATGTACGAGCACCTGAAAGACCGCATGGGTGTTTTCCGCTCAGAGCCTTATTTCCTGGAGCTGGTCCCTAAGGGCATCGACAAGGCCCAGTCGCTGGCCGTTCTCCTTAAGGAAATCGGACTTACCCGTGAGGAAATGTTTGCCATCGGCGACGGATTCAACGACCTGTCCATGATTCAATACGCCGGACTGGGTATCGCTATGGCTAATGCACAGGAGGTAGTAAAAGAAAACGCCGACTTCATCACTTTGTCCAATGAAGAAGACGGCGTGGCCTACGCGGCTGAAAAATTTATTCTGTCTTAGGCTTCCGGTCGAAGAACGGATTTTTGGATGATGCACTCACGGGTATGGCGTACACCTGGGTGCATCCATCCAGCCAGTCAAGTTGCTGGGCCGCCAGACCGGCCGAGAACATCACACGCGTATCTACCCGATGGTCGGCCGCTACTGAACAAGCCGAACCGATGGCAATTCCTACATCTACACTATTGATGGCACAGGGCACTCCCTTTTTGCGGTCTCCGCAATGCTCATATCCGCAATGTCCACAATCCAGCCCCTGCGGAAGCGAGCGCGTACCTATCAGCACCACACACTCTGCCTGGAGAATGTTATCCGCATCGCGCAGGAAAAACTTAAAACCATTGTCTTCATACATCTGCTTCATCGTATCAGAAAGGATACGGATGTTGCTTTCCGTCACCATGGCCACTTCAATAATGTCTACCCCCTTTCCTTTGGGAGCTGTACGTGCCGCCGTCATCATTTGTTGCGCCACCTGCAACACTTGTTCATGGCGGCTGTCTCTTTCATTCAGTATCATATTCCATTAAAGTTAAAAACATATATGCAAAAAGGGTTATATCCGAGCTTTTGCCATAAGGCATCAGATGCTCTAAATATAACCCTTTCTCGATAAATCCGCTACGGATTTATTTCTTTTTTCCTTTTTTCAGGTCATTTTCATGAATGGCCTCTTCTACTTGATAAGCCGGAGCATGTTTTTTATGCATACCCTTCGGTTTTTTATTACCGGCAGCTCCCATAGTAAATACCTCCTTTCAATTCCTTAAAAAGGTCAATGTAAAAATGTGATTATTTAAGTATATCCAATTGTTTGAAACACTTAATCAATTTTTCAATAGCGAAGTCCACCTGTTCTTTGGTGTGAGTAGCCATCAATGCAAAACGCACCAGTGTATCCTGAGGAGCACAAGCTGGAGGAATTACCGGATTGATAAACACTCCTTCGTCGAAGGCCAGCTTGGTTACTTCGAAAGTCTTGTCCGTGTCGCGTACGTACAGAGGGATAATCGGACTTTCTGTTTCACCGATTTCAAAGCCTGACTCACGGAAACGTTTCAGAGAGTAGTTGGTGATTTCCCACAAACGCTCCTGACGTTCCGGTTCTGTCTTGAAAATATGGATGGCTTCTCTTGCTGCAGCCGTAGCAGCTGGTGTATTACTTGCCTGGAATATATAAGAGCGGGCATTGTGGCGCAACCAGTTGATTACGTCCTTGTCACCTGCCACGAAACCACCGATAGAAGCGAGTGATTTACTGAATGTACCCATAATCAGGTCGATGTCTTCCGTTACGCCGAAATGGTCGCACACGCCTCGTCCCTGTCTTCCGAATACACCCAGACCATGTGCTTCGTCCACGTAGATGCTGGCATTGTATTTCTTCTTCAGGCGAACGATTTCCGGCAAGTTAGCCAAATCACCTTCCATAGAGAACACGCTATCCACCACAATCAGTTTGATGGCATCCGGTTCACACTTCTGGAGCTCTTTTTCCAGGGCATCCATGTCGTTGTGTTTATACTTCAGCTGGGTAGCAAAAGAAAGACGACGTCCGTCCACGATAGAAGCATGGTCACGGTCATCACAAATGATGTAATCGCCACGTCCGGCCAACTGAGGAATCACACCTTCATTAACCGTAAATCCGGTAGAGAAACACAATGCTTCATCTTTACCGACGAACTCTGCAAGTTCTTTTTCAAGTTCTACATGAATATCCAGCGTTCCATTCAACAGACGAGAACCCGCGCATCCTGTACCATATTTGCGAGTAGCAGCAATAGCCGCGTCGATGATTCTCTGATCATGAGTCAGACCCATATAGGAATTTGAACCGAACATCAATACTTTCTTTCCGTCCATCATTACCTCTGTATCCTGGGCACTGTCTATTTCACGAAAGTACGGATAGACACCTCTTTCCATGTACATCTGAGGTACTCTGAATTTACTTAATTTTTCTTGTAATAATCCCATATTCTAATATCTGGTAAGCATCCCAGCTTACATTAAACTTCATTACTTTTGCAACCGTTTCGTTACAACATTTTCATTAAGAACGTGCAAAGATACAAAAAACTCAAAATTCCGATACGAATCCCTGAAAAAAAATAACAAGAGTATCAATTATAGGGGCAATTTGCCCTAAACTATGAAAGATAATATTATTTTTGTACTCCCAAATTTTAAGGAAACAGGTTTATGGAGACAAAAAAGCGAATCACCTTTGTGGTAAACCCCATATCCGGTACTCACGGAAAGGAATTCATCCTACGACTTATTGAAAAAGAACTGAATCATTCTATATATGATTATTCTATCCGGAAAACGGAATATGCAGGTCACGCTTCCGAGATAGCCGCACAAGCCGCCGCCGAACATACGGACATCGTAGTGGCCATCGGCGGAGACGGTACCATCAATGAGATAGGACGGGCGCTTATCCATACCAATACTGCGATGGGAATTATTCCATGTGGTTCGGGAAACGGACTTGCACGCCATCTGCATATACCTATGGAACCGAAAGGGGCCATCAATGTGCTCAATGCTGGAAATGTGAAGACGATAGACTACGGTATCATTGACAACCACCCCTTCTTCTGTACATGCGGAGTGGGATTCGATGCCTTCGTAAGCCTGAAATTTGCCGATTCCGGGAAAAGAGGTCTGCTGACCTACCTGGAAAATACCCTGCACGAAAGCCTGACGTATGAACCGGAAACGTACGAAATAGAGAACTCTACAGGTACCGTACGCTACAAGGCATTCCTGATAGCCTGTGCCAATGCATCGCAATATGGCAACAATGCCTACATCGCCCCGCAAGCCTCGCTGACCGACGGCATGATGGACATCACGGTGCTGGAGCCGTTTACCGTGCTGGATGTACCTTCTCTTTCATTCCAGTTGTTCAACCGGACACTCGACCAGAACAGCCGTATCAAAACGATGAAGGACAAGAGCATCATCATACACCGTGCACAGGAGGGAGTATTCCATTTTGACGGAGACCCGATGATGGGCGGAAAAGACCTGAAGGTGGAAATCATTCACCAGGGGCTACACGTTATCGCGCCGATACGTCCCAAACAGATGCCTTCTCCCCCGCTGAACATTCTCCAGCACTTCACCGACTTTATCGGACGACGTCCCATCACTTCGGCCATTGCCCAGAAGCACAAGCAACTCCTGATGCTGAACCATCACATCCTGAGACGCTTGTCGAAGAAATAATCATTTCATCTTACAAGGCCAGATAGAAATCTCTGGCCAGTTCACTAAACTCCGGTGTATAGACATGACGCTCCGTCTCGATGGGAAGGTGCGTGATTTCCGTCTGCGCACAAGGATGCTTCACGAACGCCATCAGCACACGCTTGGCGGGCAATTCCTGGCGTGGATGCACCCAGGTCTGCCGCAAAAGATGCAAACCTTTCCCGAGGGCTAAAGCCACAAAATCGGCCGATGCCGTAGCCGGAAGTACCACCGAAAAACTACCTTTTTCGGACAACAAAACCGAGACTTTCGATAACAAAGCGTCAAAGTCCAGTTCATCGGTATGCCGGGCCGTATTTCTCTGTGCCTGAGGGCATTTCACGGACTCCACAAAATACGGAGGATTCGACACGATGGCATCAAAACACCCGTTCCATTCTTCCGGTGCCTTCCGTATATCAAGCCGCTCTACCTCCATCCGGTCAGACCAGGGCGTACGGGCCACGTTTTCACGGGCCTGCTCCACGGCCGCTTCGTCAATATCAACGGCGGTTACAAAGGCATCCGGATTCCGCTGGGCCAACATCAAGGCAATCAATCCGCTTCCGGTACCAATGTCAAGCACCTTCCGTGCCCCGTCCACTTGCGCCCATGCGCCGACCAGCACGCCGTCGGTGCCTACCTTCATGGCACACTTATCATGAAAAACTACAAATTGCTTGAATTGAAAATATGGATTTGGCATAACTTATGTCTAAAAATTTACGCCAAAAATAGTGAAATCCCCATAGAAAACGCTTCAACCTGCCATTATTTTACATAATAAAAGAGGTATTTGACACAAATAGTTTCCAAATTACATGCGGAATGATTAACTTTGTGCCGTTTTTGAGTAATAAAAAAGCTTCTTAATTCAGAAGAGAAAACAAGTATGGTAAAAAAGACAAAAAACAACGAGATTCTGGTAAGTGCAGAAGGTAATGACATTCCGATGATGGCAGAAATTGAAACGCTTCCGGTGGACAATGCAACGGATGACCTCACGGGAGAACTGCCCGTCATGCCCCTGCGCAACCTTATGATATTTCCCTCTATTGTCATGCCCGTCAGCGTAGGCCGGCAACCCACATTGAAATTAGTCAACCAGGCATTTCAGAGCAAAGAGCCTATCATCATTACCACGCAGAAGGTGAGTGAGGTAGACTCGCCCAAGCAGAAGGATTTGTTCCCCATTGCGGTAATCGGCAAGGTGCTCCGGGTGTTCGAAATGCCGGGAGGAACCATTACGGCCATCCTTCAGGCTACGGGTCCGAAGGTACAACTGGAAGAAATCACTTCTACCCGCCCCTTCCTGAAGGGTAAGGTTTCGGTGATTGAAGAGGACATGAAGGACGAGAAATCCGATGAGTTCAAGACACTGATTGACACTTGCAAGGAGTTGAGTGCCAAGGTAATTGAATTGTCCGATGAAATTTCGCCCGACACTTCTTTCGCCTTGAAGAACCTGGACAACAACGAGGTACTGGTCAACTTCATTTCCGGCAATTTCCCCTTCCCTATCAACGAGAAGTACGAATTGCTTCAAACGAACAACCTGAAAGACCGGTTGTACCGCCTTATCCAGTTGCTGAACAAGTACATCCAGCTGGCCACTCTGAAACAGAGCATCCAGATGCGTACGCGTGAGGAACTCGACCGCCAGCAACGTGAGTACTTCCTCCAGCAACAAATCAAGAACATTCAGGATGAACTGGGCAACGGACAGGATGACGAAATTGACGAACTTCGCAAGAAGGGAGAAAAGAAACGCTGGAAACCGGAAGTAAAAGAGACTTTTGAGCGTGAGCTGTCCAAACTGGAACGTATCAACCCGCAATCGCCCGACTATAACGTGCAACTGACTTATCTTCAGACATTGCTCTCACTTCCGTGGGGCGTGTATACACAGGATGTCATCGACATTCCGAATGCCAAGAAGATACTCGATAAGGAGCATTACGGACTGGAGAAGGTGAAAGAACGTATTCTGGAGCACCTGGCCGTGCTGAAGCTGAAAGGTGACCTGAAGTCGCCGATCATCTGCCTCTACGGTCCTCCGGGAGTAGGAAAGACTTCTTTGGGACGTTCCATCGCCACGGCTCTGAAACGGAAATACGTGCGTATGTCACTGGGTGGCGTGCACGATGAAGCCGAAATCCGCGGTCACCGCAAGACGTACATCGGTGCCATGCCGGGACGTATCATCAAGAGCCTGATCAAAGCGGAAACATCGAATCCGGTCATCATTCTGGATGAGATTGATAAGTTGAGCAGCGATAGCCATGGCGACCCGAGCTCGGCCATGCTGGAAGTGCTCGACCCGGAACAGAACAACACGTTCCACGACAATTACGTTGACATTGACTACGACTTGTCGAACATCATGTTCATCGCTACGGCCAACAACCTGGGCACCATCCCATCTCCGTTGCTCGACCGTATGGAGCTGATTGAAGTGAGCGGTTACATCACCGAAGAGAAGATTGAAATCGCTCGCCGTCACCTCATTCCGAAAGAGATGGAGAAGAACGGCCTGAAGAAGGAACACGTGAAGTTCAGCAAGGCGGCCATTGAATACATCATCGAGAACTATACCCGTGAAAGCGGTGTGCGTGAGCTGGAAAAGAAAATCAGCAAGGTGATGCGTAAAATCGCACTGGAAATTGCCAGCGATGAGTTTACCGGTACCCATGAGCTGAAGCCGAAAGATATTGAAAAGTTCCTCGGCGCACAAGAATATTCCCGCGACAAATACCAGGGCAACGAATATGCCGGCGTAGTGACGGGACTGGCCTGGACGGCCGTAGGCGGTGAGATTCTGTTCGTAGAAACCAGCCTGAGCCGTGGAAAGGGACAACTGACCCTGACCGGTAACCTGGGCTCGGTAATGAAGGAATCGGCCATGCTGGCACTGGAGTACCTGAAAGCACATAGCCACCTGCTGGATTTGCCCGAAGGTATCTTCGACAACTGGAACATCCATATCCACGTGCCGGAAGGAGCTATTCCGAAAGACGGACCTTCTGCCGGTATCACCATGGTCACCTCACTGGCTTCTGCACTTACCCAGCGCAAGGTGAAAGCCAACCTGGCCATGACGGGTGAAATCACCCTTCGTGGAAAGGTGCTTCCCGTAGGCGGTATCCGGGAAAAAATCCTGGCGGCCAAACGTGCCGGCATCAAGGACATCATCCTATGTGAGGAAAACCGCAAGGACATCAATGAAATCCAGCCGATGTACCTCACCGGAATGACTTTCCACTACGTGAAGGACATCAAGGAGGTGCTCCGCCTGGCACTGACCGACGAGAAGGTGGCCGATGCCATCGACTTTACCATCAAAGAAGATAAAAACAAAGAAAACCCTGCACAATGAAATTTGAATTACAATATACGGACCCCAAATCGAATGCCCGCGCTGGTCTGATTACAACAGACCACGGGCAGATTGAGACCCCTATCTTCATGCCGGTGGGCACACTGGGTACGGTGAAAGGCGTGCATCTTCACGAACTGAAGAACGACATCAAGGCTCAGATTATCCTGGGAAACACGTACCACCTCTACCTGCGCCCCGGACTGGACATCATCGAGGGGGCTGGCGGACTCCATAAGTTCAACGGATTCGACCGTCCGATGCTGACCGATAGCGGCGGCTTCCAGGTATTTTCTCTTTCCGGCATCCGCAAGTTGCGCGAAGAGGGCGTGGAGTTCCGCTCGCACATTGACGGTTCGAAGCACTTGTTCACTCCCGAACGGGTGATGGACATCGAGCGTACCATCGGTGCCGACATCATGATGGCTTTCGACGAGTGCGCCCCCGGTACTTCCGACTACAACTATGCCAAGAAGTCCATGGAACTGACTCACCGCTGGCTGGACAGATGTTGTGCCCGCTTCAACGAAACGGAGCCTAAGTACGGCTACAACCAGTCGCTCTTCCCCATCGTGCAGGGATGCGTATATCCCGACTTGCGCCGCCAGTCGGCCGAATACATCGCCTCAAAGAATGCCGACGGTAACGCCATCGGCGGACTGGCCGTCGGTGAGCCTACCGAGAAGATGTACGAGATGATTGAGGTGGTCAACGAGATTCTGCCTAAGGACAAGCCCCGCTACCTGATGGGTGTAGGTACTCCAGTCAACATCCTAGAAGGCATCGAACGCGGTGTGGACATGTTCGATTGCGTGATGCCGACCCGTAACGGACGAAACGGCATGCTCTTTACCAAAGACGGTATCATGAACATGCGCAACAAGAAATGGGAGAACGACTACTCGCCCATTGAAGCTGACGGAGCATCTTACGTAGACACGATGTATAGTCGTGCCTACCTGCGCCACCTGTTCCACGCACAGGAGTTGCTGGCCATGCAGATTGCCTCCATCCACAACCTGGCCTTCTACCTCTGGCTCGTAGGCGAAGCCCGCAAGCACATCATTGCCGGCGACTTCTCTACCTGGAAACCGGCCATGGTGAAACGTTTATCTACCCGATTGTAATTGTAGTTTACGACGATAAATATGAAACACAATGTGTTCCAGTTGTTCCGTTCCTACCTGCAAGCCGGAAAGGAACAACTGAAAAATTTAAAAGGAAACCCGTTCAAGAAGAAATGGTTGAAACGGCTGGACAGGTACATCATCGTGAAGTTCCTGGGCACCTACTTTTTTGCCATCGCCCTGATTATCTCCATCGCCGTGGTGTTCGACATCAATGAAAACATTGACGACTTCATCAACAACAAGGCGCCTATCAGTGCCATCATCTTCGACTATTACCTGAACTTCATTCCTTACTACACGAACCTCTTCAGTCCGTTGTTCGTATTCATTGCCGTGATTTTCTTCACGTCGAAGCTGGCAGAGAACTCCGAGATTATCGCCATGTTCTCCACCGGAATGAGTTTCAAGCGCCTGATGGTGCCCTACATGATTTCGGCCGCCATCATCGCACTGGTCACCTACGTGCTGAGTACCGAGGTGATTCCTACCGGTAGCGTCACCCGACTGAAGTTTGAGCAAGTGTACAAGAACAAGAAGCGGGCAGACTACGTGCGCAATATCCAGCTGGAGGTAGATACAGGTGTCATTGCCTACATGGAGCGCTACGAAGACTACAACAAGACGGCTTACCGCTTCTCGCTCGACAAGTTTGAAGACCACAAGCTGGTATCGCACCTCACGGCCCGCCGTATTACGTACGACACCACCACCGTGCACCGCTGGATTATCAAGGACTACATGATCCGTGAGATGAAGGGCATGCGTGAAACCATCACCCGGGGCGACCGTCTGGACTCCATCATCAACATGGAGCCGCAGGACTTCCTCATCACGCGCGGCCAGCAGGAAACGATGACCAGTCCCCAGCTACGGGAGTACATCGACAAGCAGAAGCAACGAGGCTTCGCCAACATCAAGGTGTTCGAAGTGGAATACTACCGGCGCATCGCCACCTCGTTTGCGGCCTTTATCCTGACGGTCATCGGGCTCTCGCTTTCGTCACAAAAACGGAAAGGAGGTATGGGACTTCACCTGGGAATCGGTATCGCACTGAGCTTCTCCTACATCCTGTTCCAGACCATCTCGTCCACCTTCGCCATCAACGGAAACGCGCATCCGAACCTGGCCGTGTGGATTCCGAACATCCTGTATCTGTTCATTGCGATTTATCTCTACCGCAAGGCACCGAAATAAAAAGAAAATCTCCTCACAAATCACCACGATTCATGGATTTGTGAGGAGATTCTGTATTATAACGATTCAATCGCTTCTATTGAATGAAATTATTTACCTGACTCTGCGGATTAAGAGGAGTCTGATCCGATAAGACCAACGTTTTAATCATGTGCTTTGTTCCTTGTTTATATTTCTGAAAATGCTCCGACGCAATATGTGATTTATAAGCCTGCTCACTTGCATAGGTTTCAAGAATCGTAACCTTACACGGATTTTCCTTTTCGGCAACGGCATACATGGTCAATACCCCCGGTTCAGTACGTAATGAAATCTCACCCACTTCCACCGCATATTGCATATATTCCTTTATAAACTCCGGATACACTTCTATTTTCGATAACCTCACAATACCATCGGGCGACATCGGAAGTTTGGCACACATGCCGGGCTTTTTGTCTAAGTTCAAACACTTGCCGATTATTTCTCCCGTAGCAAGATACGAGTACGTCGGAAACTCAAACAACACAGGTTTCAATCGGGTATAATCCAGTTTCCCATCTTGACCGAGCACTTCTGGAGCTGCATAGGTATTAGCTATGGAACAAATAAAATTGTCAAATCCCTCGGTTTCATAAATATCCACCACATCACATTCCATGGTTAATGGTGATTTGTCAATAACCGGAGTACCATTCTCTCCAAAATGATAGTCAAACACCGTCGATTTATCCACCGAATTTCCACTTACACTTCCCACATAATCAGCCGCAGGCAACATTTCACGGCTCACAAGGTTTACAGACAATTTCTTTGACCTCCTTATTCCCTGATTGGTATAATGATGTTTACTCATACTCAGAAGAATACGGTCATGCCCAATAATTCCAGTATGTCCCACTACAAGCCAGTTTACTTTTTCATTGACTACCGCCCCAACCACCGTCATCGGTTTGGGATAAAGCGCCAGTACCGAACCTAAATTTTTCTTTTCCATATCCGTTTCATTTTGCAATATCACACTTTCTTCATTCCTCGTGCTACAGGAGCACACAAGGAACAACAAACATACATACTGAATAAATTTTAGCATAGCATTCTTATTATTTCTGTTACTTATCAATCTGACTCTCGGTAAACGGATCGGCACGATGCCCCATAAGGTCTATTTGTGAATATTCCCTGTCAAATTCCTCCATCTCGTAAGCCGTAAGCCGCACATGAGCTGCTCCCAAGAAATCATCGAGGTGGTTCGGATTCGTTGTGCCTGGGATGGGAGCAATCCATGACTTACGCGAAAGCATCCACACCAAGGCAAACTGGGCAGGAGTAATATTCTTTCGCTCTGCCCATTTACACACAAGTGACACAAGCGGCATATTATGCTTCAAGGCTTCAGGGGTGAATTGCGGCAATGTGGCCCGCCTATCAGGTTTCTCAAAACGGCTTTCCTCATGAATCACTCCCGTAAGAAAGGCCCTTCCCAACGGACAATATGGAACAAAACCAATGCCCAGTTCTTCCAGCGTAGGGAATATTTTGGTCTCCGGTTCGCGCCACCAGATGGCATACTCGCTCTGTACGGCCGAAAGCGGACAAACGGCATGTGCCCGACGAATAGAACGTGCACTGGCTTCCGACAATCCCCAGTGCAAGACTTTTCCTTCCTGCATCAGGTTCTTTACCGTGTCTGCTACCTCCTCCATCGGCACCTTCGGGTCCACACGGTGCTGATAAAGCAAGTCTATGTGATCCGTACGCAAGCGTCGCAATGAACCTTCCACAGCCCGGCGAATATGGTCAGGACGACTATTCAAGGCCGTGGGCTGTTTCTCTTCCACCCCGAAACCAAACTTCGTACCGATTTTTACTTTGTTACGAAAAGGAGCAAGTGCCTCGCCTACCCACTCCTCACTGGTATAAGGGCCGTACACCTCTGCCGTATCGAAAAAAGTAACTCCCTGATCATAAGCCCGACGAATCAAGGTAATCATATCCTTCTTTTCATACCGTCCACCATAGTAGCCCACCATGGGAAGACAGCCCAGCCCGATAGCCGATACATCCAGTCCGCCCAGATTGCGATGTTCCATATCTCCACGTACAGACTGCCCCTTACCATCCGATGACTGGGAGAAAACCTTCGATACACCGGTCCATGCACATACCGCGGAAAAGGCGGCTACAGACGACATCTTCAAAAAATCTCTTCTATCCATAATCTGAATCTTTTTTACGAGCCACTACGGCTCAACAACTCTCGTAAAATTTCCATTTCGTTATCCGTCAGGCGGAAAGGGAGGCTTTCCTTTTCAGGCACGGGAATCCCGGTTTCCTGCACTAAAAAACATTGCATCACTCTTTCCGTAGTCGTGCGATAACGGTCGGCCATGAAGCAGACCACTTCATCCTCGTATAAATTGGCGGGAATGTCTATTGGTTTATCCATCTTTCTTGTTTTCTTGATACGGCAAAATTACCCCGACACGGGCAGAAGGGCGTAACAATACCACGGAAGGTCGTACCGTTTTTACGGATTTTGCCTGCTCACGTGCGGCCAATTGGCTGAGATAATGTATTTTTGTGAAGGGACATCCCGACGAAAACAAAAGAATGGTTATGAGCAAGATTTTGAAAATAAGGAACGTAGGCGACTATAGCCAGTGGGTGGGACACACGGACACGCATCCGCTGGTCAGCGTCATCGACTATGCAGAAGTGTCTCCCGTGCGCCATTGCCTGAACAACTATAGCGTGTATGGCATCTTCTTTCACGACGAGGCAAACATCGACCTGGCCTATGGTTGCGGCAAATACGACTACAAGGAAGAAACCGTCATTTGTGTGGCTCCCGGACAGATAGGAGGAAAGGAAGACAACGGCGAACTGGTCAACCTGACGGGATGGGCCTTGCTCTTCCACCCCGATTTGTTGCAGGGCACGGCACTGGAGAAGCACATCAGGGAGTATTCATTTTTTGACTACCGCGTGAACGAAGCCCTGCACATGACCAACGAGGAGCACGACATCCTCGTGTCGCTGATGCGCCAGATAAAAGATGAGCTACAGAAAAAGCACGATGCACTTCAGGATGCCATCCTCGTGGGCTACATCGAACTGATGCTGAACTTCTGCCAGCGTTTCTACAACCGCCAGTTCATCACCCGCAAGCTGGTCAATTCGGACATGCTCATGAAGTTCGACCAGCTCCTGCGCGATTACTACGAAGAGAAAATCCAGCTTACCTCGGGCATGCCCACCGTGCAATACTGTGCCGACAAGCTATGCATGTCGGCCAACTATTTCGGCGACCTTATCAAGAAGATGACCGGAGACACGGCCAGCAACTACATCCGCCAGAACCTCATCCAGCGGGTGAAGAACGAACTCGCCAGCGGAGCAAACATCTCGCAAGTGGCCTACGAATTAGGCTTCGAATACCCCCAACACCTGAGCCGCATGTTCAAGAAGTTCTGCGGATATACCCCGACCGACTACCTCAGACAGATACAGAAAAAGCCCGGCTGCTGATTGTTTCGGCAACCGGGCTTTCCCGTCTTTGTGCGATACCGCACCGCGCATCACTTCAGGTACGTCTGGAAGAAGTGCGTAATCTTGTCAAAAGGAATCACATCCAACTGGTCGTACAGGTCGACGTGATTGGCTCCCGGAATAATCAGCAACTCCTTGTTGTCGCCCTTCAGCTTCTTGAGGGCATCTTCACTGAAATAGCGCGAATGGGCTTTCTCTCCGTGAATCATGAGCACGGCACTACGTATCTCGTCGCTATACGACAGGATGGGCATGTTCATGAACGACAAGGAGGAAGTCTTGTTCCACCCGTTGTTGGAGTTCAGCGAACGCTTGTGATAGCCGCGCGGTGTCTTGTAATATCCGTAATAGTCTTTCACAAACTGGGGAGCATCGTCGGGAAGCGGGTCTACCACCCCACCGGCCAGCGCATACGTACCCTTGCGGTAGTCTTCCGTACGCTGGGCGTTGAGCTGCTTGCGAAGCTCATAGCGCGCATCGGCATCCATGGCATCGAAATAGCCGTTGGCATTCACCCGGCTCATGTCGTACATCGTAGCGGTAACGGTAGCCTTGATGCGCGTGTCGATGGCCGCCGCATTCAGTGCCATGCCTCCCCATCCGCAGATGCCCAGTATGCCGATACGGTCGGCATCTACCTGCTCACAAATAGAAAGGAAGTCCACCGCCGCACAGAAGTCCTCCGTATTGATGTCCGGAGACGCCACATAGCGGGGTTCGCCCCCACTCTCACCGGTGTACGAGGGGTCGAAGGCAATGGTCAGGAATCCGCGTTCTGCCAGTGTCATGGCATACAGGCCCGACGATTGTTCCTTCACCGCTCCGAAAGGCCCGCTCACGGCTATGGCCGGAAGTTTTCCTTCGGCCTGCTTGGGCACGTACATGTCGGCCGCCAGCGTAATGCCATAGCGGTTGGTAAAAGTCACTTTCCGGTGGTTCACCTTGTTGCTCAACGGGAACACCTTGTCCCATTCGTGTGTCAAATTCAAACTCTTTTCCATCTTCATCTCCGATTTTAAACCGTCCGTTGTGGCAAGCAGGCTGCCCGTAGTCAGAAGCCAAGCCGCCGATGCCGTGCACAACGTCTTCCACAATATATCCATATAGTTATCACTCTATTATTCTACGAAGGCAAAAATAACACAAAAGCCCCACAGAGACATTTCCGTGAGGCTCAAATATCGTTTCTGAAAAAGTTCAAATGCACGAGGGAGCGGCCAGTGCCGTGGGCGGAATGCCGTAGCGTTTCTTGAAGGCCGTAGAGAAATGCGAAGGGTTCTTAAAGCCCACCTCCGCATAGACATCGACCACCTTCCGCCGTTCTTCCTTCAGCAGGTGATAGGCCACTTCCAGGCGCTTGCGAATCAGCCATTTCTCGGGTGTCAGCGCGCTCACCTTCTTGAAGTCGCGCTTGAAGGTGGCCAGGCTACGTCCCGTGTAATGCGCCAGCTCCTCTAAGGTGAACTCGTACATGTAGTTCTCGTTCATGAAGTCAAGAATGTCCATCTTCCACGGTGTGCTGAAGTCGAACAACGCGGTCATGAAGCGCTTATCGGTATGAAGCAGGGCCAGCAATCCTTCCTGCAACTTCAGGTGCATCACGTCGTCCTGCGGTTTCACTTCCGGATTGAAGTAAGGTGTCATCGAAGCAAACAGGCTCTCAATCTCAGCCGAAGGAGGAAGTTTCATCACGCCGGGCACGAACCTCTCCACATGCTCTGCCTTGTCCGTGTGGCGGGCATACTTTCCGTACATCTCCCGAAGGAAGGAGCGGGTGAAGCACATGTAAATTCCGCAATACTGCTCCCCGCCCGAGGCTTTCTTGTACATGGTCACACGATGGTCGCGCGGAATGAACACGCACTCTCCTTTTCCCACGTGTATCTGCCGGTGCCCGTCGTCGAGCACCATCTCGCCCGACAAGACATAGTTCATGGCGTATTCTCTGGAACGGTGCACGCACGCATCGGCATCGTCATAGAAAAAGCTGAAAAACACATTCTGGTAATTGAATATGACTTTCATGGGGTTATGGCGTGAGGTTGTAGGTTCTGTTGTCATCTCTCTTCTCGTTTTTTGTGAATGGGGTATGCACAAAGATACAAATAAAAACGTCGCGTTTATCATCACGGCGGAGCAAAACAAAAACTCCTTTGAGGGCATCGTTCTAGCCACGCAAAGGAGTTTCTTTCTTCAGGGTTCCCCAAGGTCTGCAAACCACTCGCCTCAGGCGGGCGGTCCGTATACCTTATTATATATTAGTAACCCAGTTCTTTTTCAAGAGCGTTGTATTTTTCCTTATCAAGCTTCCAGTAGATGTTCAACAAGTACTGGCCCCACAACTGACGGTTGTCTGGTTTAGCTTCTTTTGCTTTTTCGTAGAAAGGAAGTGCTTTTTCGTACAGTTCCTTAATCTTAGCTTCGTTGGTAGCATACTTCGGATCGTCCATAGAAAGCTTAGAGTTTTCTTCTACGATTTCCTGAGCCGGGAAGAATGAGCAGTCACCAATCTTAGAATAAGCTTCAGCTACGAAATCCTTACCTTCTGCAATAATCTGGTTGAATGTAGCGATGGCACCTTCGTAGTCTTTCTTTTCATACTGAAGCACACCCTTCACGTACATGAAGTACGGAGTAGAGTTCTTAGCCAGTACGGCATCCATCTGAGCCAGACCTTCGTCAATCTTACCTTTCTGGATGTAGTAGTCCATCAGGTTACCGATGAAGTATTCCTGTGACGGGAATTTTTCTACACCTTCCTGGATAGTAGTCAACCATTTTGCTGAGTCAGGAGTTTCACCTTTTCCGTAAGCTTCTGCCAGGCACATCAATGAACGGTAACCTTCTTCTTTGTGTTCCTTACCGATAGTAGCGTATTTGATTACGGCTGCATTGTCTTTCAATGAATTAGCGGCAAGAGCGGCATAGTTGGCAATCAACGGAGTCAATGTGTCGTTCTTTACGGCATCTTCATCGGCGAACAACGGGTTCTGCGGAGCGTCTACATACAAACCGAAGAACTTCAAAGCGTTGGCATAGTTACCTGCATTGTAAGCGTCAGAACCGGCGTTAGTCAACTGAGGACGTACGGTAGCCAATGTCTTAGCCAGTTTCTTTCTCAATTTCGGTTTCTTCAATTCGCCGCTCTGTACCTTAGCCTGTTCTACTTCGTCACACTTTGTGTAGTATTCGAACATTTTAGCCAAGCTGTTATACAATTTAGCGGTATCAGCCTGACCACCCGGCAAATACAGTTTCATGTTTTCGTCGTCATAGATAGACTTCTGGAAATCACCAGCCAGTTTCCATGTTTCAGGATCATTGGCGGTAGAAGGATCTGTCAAAGCAGGTTCGATGATTTGTGCTGCCTTCACGGGATCGCTCTTGGCAGATTTAGCTTCCTTTACCACGCTTTCCTGAGCAGAAACAGCACATGCGGTAAAGAACAAAGCGGCTGAGAATAATACTTTTTTCATAAGGTTTAAATTTAGTAATACAAATATTCAAGTTAGTTTTTGTCCGGATTATTCATTCGGTTCGTCCGTAACAGGCTGAATGGTTTCTCCGTCGGCGGGCTGGATGTCCATTGCCGGAGTTGCTTCGTCCTGCACTTCCTCTTCTTCATTTTCAGAAGCTACCTTACATACGGAACCAATCTGGTCGTTGCGCTTTTCAAGGTCAATCAGGCGCACACCCTGTGTGGCACGTCCCATGATGCGCACATCGGCCACCTTCAGACGGATGGTGATGCCCGACTTGTTGATAATCATCAGGTCGTTTTCATCGGTTACCGACTTGATGGCTACCAGACTTCCGGTCTTATCCGTAATGTTCAGTGTCTTCACACCCTTTCCGCCACGGTTGGTCTTGCGGTAGTCTTCAATGTCCGAACGCTTACCGTAACCGTTTTCAGATACCACCATGATGGTTTCTGTTTCAGGATCTTTGATACAGATCATTCCGATTACCTCATCCTGACCGTCTTCATCGAGTGTGATACCGCGTACACCGGTAGCTGTACGTCCCATTTCGCGTACCGCGCTTTCATGGAAACGGATGGCACGACCGTTACGGTTGGCAATCACGATTTCATTGTTTCCGTTAGTCATACGTACTTCAATCACACGGTCGTCTTCGCGGATAGTAATGGCGTTCACACCATTCTGACGCGGACGAGAATACTGTTCGAGCAACGTCTTCTTGATGACACCGTTCTTCGTACAGAAGAGTACATAGTGACTATTGATGAATTCCGTGTCGTTCAGGTTCTTCACACGCAGGTAAGCCGTTACCACATCGTCTGCCTCAATGTTCAGCAGGTTCTGGATGGCACGTCCCTTCGAAGTCTTGTTGCCTTCCGGAATTTCATATACCTTGAGCCAGTAGCACTTACCCTTCTGCGTGAAGAACAGAAGCGTGTTGTGCATAGTAGCCGGATAGATATGTTCGATAAAGTCTTCGTTACGGGTTTCACTTCCCTTCGAGCCTACGCCGCCACGGTTCTGCGCACGGAACTCAGAAAGCGGTGTACGCTTGATGTATCCCATGTGCGAGATGGTGATGACCATTTCGTCATCGGCATAGAAATCTTCCGGATTGAACTCTTCCGAAGCATATACGATTTCCGAACGACGGTTGTCGCCGTATTTTTCTTTCACTTCAAGCAGCTCGTCCTTGATAACCTTCTTGCAAAGTTCCTCGTTGCTCAGAATTTCTTCGAAGTAAGCGATTTGCTTCATCAGGTCTTCGTATTCGGCATGGAGCTGGTCCTGCATCAGTCCGGTGAGCTGGCGCAAGCGCATTTCTACGATAGCACGAGCCTGGATTTCGCTCAGGTTGAAGCGGGCCATCAGGTTAGTGATAGCTTCGTTCGGAGTCTTGGCGGCACGGATAATACGGATTACCTCGTCAATGTTGTCCGAAGCGATAATCAATCCTTCCAGGATGTGCGCACGTTCCTTGGCCTTGCGCAAGTCGTAACGTGTACGGCGGATTACCACTTCGTGACGGTGTTCCACGAAATATTTGATCAGTTCCTTCAGGTTGAGCAGGCGTGGACGGCCATGAACCAGGGCCACGTTGTTCACACCGAAAGAAGTCTGAAGCATGGTCATCTTGTAAAGCTTGTTGAGCACCACGCTGGCGTTGGCATCACGCTTGATGTCGATGACGATACGCATACCTTCGCGGTCGGTTTCGTCGTTCACATTCGAAATGCCTTCGATTTTCTTGTCGTTCGACAAATCAGCGATGCTCTTGATCAGCTCAGCCTTGTTCACACCATACGGAATCTCGGTCACTACAATCTTATCGTGTGTAGGATGCGATTCGATTTCGGCCTTGGCACGCATTACCACACGTCCGCGTCCGGTTTCGTAGGCATCGCGCACACCGCTGATACCATAAATATATCCTCCGGTCGGGAAATCAGGTGCCTTGATGTACTGCATCAGGCCGTCTACGTCGATTTCATTGTTATCGATGTATGCCACGCAAGCGTCAATGACTTCACGCAGGTTGTGTGTCGGCATATTGGTAGCCATACCTACGGCGATACCTGAAGCACCGTTCACCAGCAGGTTCGGGATACGGGTCGGCATGACGGTAGGTTCCTGCAACGTATCGTCGAAGTTGTTGGTAAAGTCTACAGTTTCCTTGTAAAGGTCCTGCATCATCTCCTCACCAATCTTCTTCAGACGAGCCTCCGTATATCGCATAGCGGCGGCACTATCTCCGTCGATAGAACCGAAGTTACCCTGACCGTCGACCAGCGGATAACGCATCGCCCAGTCCTGTGCCATACGCACCAGGGCGCCATATACAGACAAGTCGCCGTGAGGGTGATACTTACCCAATACTTCACCTACGATTCTGGCTGCTTTTTTATACGGTTTGTCGGATGTATTTCCCAGTTCCATCATTCCGTAAAGAATACGGCGGTGTACCGGCTTGAATCCGTCTCTTACATCAGGGAGGGCGCGTGCCACGATTACTGACATGGAGTAATCAATGTACGACGACTTCATTTCCTCTTCGATGTTGATTTTTATAATTCTGTCTTGTTCTTGCATTTAATACATTATTAATTATACTTCCTTTCAAGGCTTGTAAAAAACCATGCTAAAGTACGACTTTTAGCGGATATACAAAAACTTTTCCACCAAAAAATACGTATAAGCCTGCATTTGGAGACACTTGCAGGAAATGTGGCACGCATTTTGTTAAATAGAAAGAAAGACTTGATGAAGAGTCTGTATAATAATGTATATTTGCAAGCCTATTTTGAATATAAACGATTGGAGAAGATATGAACTTGATGAGCAACGAATTTACACAACAAGTGTCCGACATCGTCGTTTACGGAAAAGAGGAGGCCAACCGCCTTCAGAACGACCATATCGAACCGGAACATCTGCTATTGGGCATCTTGCGCGATGGAGAGTGTAAAGCCGCCGAAGTCTTGAAATCGTTCTACCTCGACCTGAAAGGTATCAAGAACGAACTGGAAACACAATTACGGGAGAAGTCCATTCTGGAGAACTACTCACAGGACATTTCATTCAGCGAAGAAGCATCAAAGATTTTGACATTAAGCAAATTAGAGGCACGATTGATGAATGACGAGAAAGTGGACACCCCGCATATTTTATTGGCCATTATGAGAGACAACCAGAATAACGCATATAAGATATTGGAAAAGAACGACGTAACTTACGAAAAGATAATAGACCGTCTGAAGCAGGAGGAAGCTCCTTTTGACGGACTGGATTTCAATGACGACGAAGAAGAGGAAGGCATCGGACGTCGCGGAAACGCGGACAAGAACAACGATGGCTTCGGTTCTTCCGCCAACCGCCAGACCACGCAGACCGAACAGAAACAAGCGGACGGCGGCACACCCTACCTCGACAATTATGGTATTGACCTGACCAAGGCGGCCGAAGGTGGGAAACTTGACCCCGTGGTAGGCCGTGAGAAAGAAATTGAACGTATCGCACAGATTCTGAGCCGGCGTAAAAAGAACAACCCGATTCTGATTGGTGAACCGGGTGTGGGAAAATCGGCCATCGCCGAAGGGCTGGCACTCCGCATCGTGGAGAAACGGGTTTCGCGTGCCCTGTTCGGCAAGCGCATCATTTCGCTCGACATGACGGCGGTAGTGGCCGGAACCAAGTATCGCGGACAATTTGAAGAGCGTATTCGTGCCATTCTGACAGAGGTGAAGAAACACCCTGACGTCATTCTGTTCATCGACGAGATACATACCATCGTAGGAGCCGGCTCGGCGGCTGGTTCCATGGATGCGGCCAACATGTTGAAACCGGCGCTGGCGCGTGGAGAAATCCAATGCATCGGAGCCACCACCCTCGATGAGTATCGCAAGAACATCGAAAAAGACGGGGCATTGGAACGCCGCTTCCAGAAAGTGCTGGTAGGACCGACCTCACCGGAAGAGACCTTGCAGATTCTCCGGAACATCAAGGATAAATACGAGGAACACCATAACGTGACATATACGGACGAGGCGCTGGAGGCTTGCGTACGCCTGACCGACCGCTATGTGACCGACCGCTATTTCCCCGACAAGGCCATCGACGCTATGGACGAAGCGGGTTCTCGCATCCACCTCACTCACATCTCCGTACCTCAGGAAATTGAGGAGCAGGAACGATTGATTGAGGAAGCGCAGCAACATAAGAATGAGGCCATTCGCTTGCAGAACTTCGAGCTGGCCGCCAGCTTCCGTGACCGTGAAAACCAGTACACGGAGCAATTGGAACGCCTGAAAAATGAATGGAAAGAAAAGTTGAAGGACAACCGGGAAACGGTGGACGCACCACAGATAGAGGAAGTGGTGTCCATGATTTCGGGTGTACCCGTGCAACGTATGGCGCAAGCGGAAGGTGTACGGTTGAAGGGGATGAAGCAGGCATTGCTTTCGAAGGTTATCGGACAGGACAAGGCGGTAGAGACACTGGTAAGAAGTATCCAGCGGAGCCGTGTGGGACTGAAGGACCCGAACAAGCCTATCGGTACGTTCCTTTTCTTAGGACCGACGGGTGTAGGAAAGACGCATCTGGCGAAAGAGCTTGCCAAGAACATGTTCGGTACTACCGACGCCATTATCCGTATCGATATGAGCGAATACATGGAGAAATTCACCGTGTCACGTCTGATCGGAGCTCCTCCGGGATACGTGGGCTACGAAGAAGGCGGACAACTGACGGAAAAGGTACGCCGTCATCCCTACTCCATCGTATTGCTGGATGAAATCGAGAAGGCCCACTCCGACGTGTTCAACATGTTGTTGCAAGTGATGGACGAAGGCCGGTTGACGGATAGCTTAGGACGGACCGTAGATTTCAAGAATACCATTATCATCATGACGTCCAACATCGGTACACGCCAGTTGAAGGAGTTCGGCAAAGGCATCGGTTTCACGGCACAGACCGGCGAGAACGAGAAAGAACATGCCAATAGCGTGATTCGCAAGGCCTTGAACAAATCGTTCGCTCCCGAATTCATCAACCGCCTGGATGAAATCGTGACCTTCGACCAGCTGGATATTGCTTCACTGGAGAAAATCATCGACATCGAGCTGGCAGGACTCTACAAGCGTATCGAAGGTTGTGGCTACCATCTCCTGCTCGACCAGGAGGCCAAGCGTTTCGTGGCAGAAAAAGGCTACGACGTACAGTTCGGTGCCCGCCCGTTGAAACGCTCCATCCAGAACCACCTGGAAGACGGACTGGCAGAGCTGATTATCAACGAAGAACCGCAGGCGGGCGATACCTTGCATGTGTACATGAACGCCCAAGGTGACGGAGTAGAAATGAAAGTAGAAAAAGCATAACGGAATTCTGACAGAATTTCGGTATACAGACAAAATGTCAGGTACAAACGTATCTGGCATTTTTTTTGTGTAAGGACTGGAAAAAAATTTATTCGAACAATCATAAAAAACAAAGAGATATGCAAAAAGGTAATATCGGGGTTACAACAGAAAACATATTCCCCATCATAAAGAAGTTCTTGTATAGCGACCATGAAATTTTCCTTCGTGAACTGGTTTCCAATGCGGTGGATGCAACTCAGAAATTGAAGACACTGGCCGCTACGGGCGATTTTAAAGGTGAACTAGGCGATTTGACGGTACGTGTAAAAGTGGACAAGGAAAACGGTACCATCACCATCAGCGACCGTGGCCTGGGTATGACAGCCGAAGAAATCGACAAGTACATCAACCAGATTGCCTTCTCAGGAGCTAATGACTTCCTGGAAAAATACAAGGACGATGCCAATGCCATCATCGGTCACTTCGGTCTGGGATTCTACTCAGCCTTCATGGTAGCCAAGACGGTAGACATCGTAACTCTTTCTTATAAGGAAGGTGCCAAGGCCATGAAATGGAGCTGTGATGGAAGTCCTGAGTTCACCCTCGAAGAAACAGAACGTAGCGACCGTGGAACCGACATCATCCTGCACGTGGATGAAGATTGCAAGGAATTCCTGGAAGAATCTCGCTTGCAGAGCTTGCTCACCAAGTATTGTCACTTCCTGGCCGTACCGGTAGCCTTTGGCAAAAAGAAGGAATGGAAAGACGGCAAGCAGGTAGAAACGGAAGAAGATAACCTGATTAACGACACTTGTCCTATCTGGACCAAGAAACCGTCGGACTTAAAGGAAGAGGATTACAAGAAATTCTACCGCGACCTGTATCCGATGGCCGACGAACCGTTGTTCTGGATTCACCTGAACGTGGACTATCCGTTCAACCTGACCGGTGTGCTCTACTTCCCGAAAATCAAGAGCAACATCGATTTGCAACGTAACAAGATTCAGTTGTATTGCAACCAGGTATATGTGACCGACTCAGTAGAAGGTATCGTGCCCGACTTCCTGACCCTGCTTCACGGTGTCATCGACTCTCCGGACATTCCGCTGAACGTATCTCGTTCTTATTTGCAGAGCGATTCGAACGTGAAGAAGATTTCTACTTACATCACGAAGAAGGTATCCGACCGCTTGCAATCTATCTTCAAGAACGACCGTAAGGAATTTGAAGAGAAATGGGACGACCTGAAGATTTTCATCAACTACGGTATGCTGACTCAGGAAGATTTCTATGAAAAGGCTTCCAAGTTTGCTTTGTTCAAGGATACAGACAACAAGTATTACACTTTCGAAGAATACCAGACACTGATTAAGGATAATCAGACCGACAAGAACGGCAGTCTGATTTACCTCTACGCCAACAACCTGGACGAGCAGTACACTTACATCGATGCGGCCAAGAACAAAGGATACAACGTATTGCTCATGGACGGTCAGCTGGACGTACCGATGATCAACATGCTGGAACAGAAGTTCGAAAAGAGTCACTTCACCCGTGTGGATAGCGACATCGTAGACCGCCTGATTGTGAAGGAAGACCAGAAGGGTGAAGAACTTCCGCATGACAAACAGGAAGTGCTCAGCTCTTTGTTCAAAGGACAGATGCCGAAGGTAAAGAAAACAGAATTCCACGTAGAAGCACACGCACTGGGCGAAAACAATGCGCCGATTGTCATCACACAGGCCGAATACATGCGCCGTATGAAAGACATGGCCAGCATCCAGCCGGGCATGAGTTTCTATGGTGAAATGCCCGATATGTTCAACCTGGTATTGAATAGCGACCACCGCCTGATCAAGCAGGTATTGAGCGATGCCGAAACAGCTTGTGCGGAAAAACTCGTACCAGTAGAATCTGAAATCGCCATGCTGACTCTCCGTCGTAACGAACTCCAGAAAGCACAGGAAGGAAAGAAAGATGAAGAAATCCCGACTGCCGAAAAAGACGAACTGAGTGAGGTAGAAAAGAAGATTGAAGCGCAAAAGACCGAAAAGGAAAACATCCTGAACGGTTATGCTGTCGGCAACAAAGTGGTTCACCAGCTTATCGACCTGGCCTTGTTGCAAAACAACATGCTGAAGGGTGAAGCCCTGACCAACTTTGTAAAACGAAGCGTGGAAATGATCTGATTTTCCCCCATAAAATAAGGAAAGCCATTCTTGCAGGTATGCAGGAATGGCTTTTTTTGTGCTTTTTATGCCCGTGGATAGAAGATAATTTGTACATTTGCCCAGAAACACGCAAGCAGACAACCATGGAAAACAAAACCGAATTGATATTAATCCGCATCAGCGGAGTGGACCGACCGGGACTGACCGCATCGGTGACTGCCATCTTGTCTAAATATCAGGTAGACATTATGGACATCGGACAAGCTGACATTCACAGTACCTTGTCACTGGGTATTCTTTTCAAATGTTCCGATCAGGATTCCGGAAATATCATGAAGGAATTGCTTTTCAAGGCTTCTGACTTGGGTATCAATATCCGCTTCTATCCTATCAGCGACGAAGAGTATGAAACGTGGGTAAACCTGCAAGGAAAGAACCGCTACATTCTGACGCTATTGGGCAGAAAACTTACGGCACAACAGATTGCCGGTGCTACCAAGCTTTTAGCAGAGCAACAACTGAACATCGACGGTATCCGTCGTCTGACCGGACGTATTCCCCTGGACGAGAAAAAGGCAAACGTGAGAGCCTGCATCGAATTTTCGGTGAGAGGTACTCCCAAAGACCGTGAAGAGCTACAAAGCCAGCTCATGCAGCTCAGTGCTTCACTGGGCATGGACTTCTCTTTCCAGCAAGACAATATGTACCGCCGTATGCGCCGACTCATCTGCTTTGATATGGATTCCACCCTCATTGAAACGGAGGTCATCGACGAACTGGCCATACGGGCCGGTGTGGGCGACCAAGTGAAAGCCATCACGGAAAGAGCCATGCGTGGCGAAATCGACTTCTGCGAAAGTTTCAAGGAACGGGTAGCCCTGCTCAAGGGACTGGATGAAAGCGTGATGCGCGACATTGCCGAACACCTCCCAATTACCGAAGGAGTGGAACGTCTGATGTTCGTCCTCAAACGCTACGGATACAAGATTGCCATTTTGTCGGGAGGTTTCACGTATTTCGGCAACTACCTGAAAGAGAAATTCGGCATTGACTATGTCTATGCCAACCAGCTGGAAATCGTGGATGGCAAGCTAACCGGCCGCTATTTAGGTGACATCGTAGACGGAAAACGAAAGGCGGAATTGCTCCGCCTGCTGGCACAGGTAGAAAACGTGGACATCGCACAGACAATTGCCGTGGGCGATGGAGCCAACGACCTGCCCATGCTTTCTACGGCAGGACTGGGAATCGCCTTCCATGCCAAACCGAAGGTCGTGGCTAATGCGCAACAGGCCATCAATACCATCGGACTGGATGGCGTGTTGTATTTTTTAGGATTCAAGGATTCCTATCTGGACGAACGCGGCAAATTATAATGACAAGATAACATTACTATATGAAGTTTTCGGAACTGAACTTAGAAGATAGCGTCCTCGATGCCTTGGACGCAATGAATTTCCAGGAATGTACGCCCGTGCAGGAACATACCATCCCTGTCATCCTGGAAGGGAAAGACCTGATTGGCGTGGCCCAGACAGGTACGGGAAAAACGGCGGCCTACCTGCTTCCGGTGTTGAACCAGTTGAGCAAGGGAGGTTATCCAGAGGATGCCATCAATTGTATCATCATGTCGCCCACCCGCGAACTGGCCATGCAGATTGACCAGCAGATGGAGGGTTTCTCCTATTTCATGCCGGTGTCAAGCGTGGCGGTGTACGGAGGAAACGACGGTATCCGTTTTGAGCAGGAAAAGAAAGGGCTGACCTTAGGAGCGGATGTGGTGATCGCTACTCCGGGACGTCTGATCAGCCACTTAAGCTTAGGTTATGTGGACTTGTCGAAAGTATCCTTCTTCATCCTCGACGAAGCGGACCGCATGCTCGATATGGGATTCTCGGACGACATCATGCAGATTGTCAAATATCTTCCGAAGGAGCGGCAGACCATCATGTTCTCTGCCACTATGCCTACCAAAATCCAGCAACTGGCCAAGACCATTCTTCACGACCCGGTGGAAGTGAAACTGGCCGTATCCAAGCCGGCGGAAAAAATCATTCAGGCCGCTTACATCTGCTACGAGGCACAGAAACTGGGTATCATCCAGTCGCTGTTCCAGTCCCAGCAACCGGAGCGTGTTATCATCTTTGCCTCTTCCAAACTGAAGGTGAAAGAGGTGACCAAGGCCCTGAAACGCATGAAGCTGAATGTGGGCGAAATGCACTCCGACCTGGAGCAGAGCCAGCGTGAGGAAATCATGCACGAGTTCCGCAACCGCCGCATCGACATCCTGGTGGCTACCGACATCGTGGCCCGTGGTATCGACATCGACGACATCCGCCTGGTCATCAACTACGACGTGCCGCATGACAGCGAGGACTACGTACACCGCATCGGACGTACGGCCCGCGCCAATAACGACGGATGTGCCATCACTTTTGTAAGTGAAACCGAGCAGACCCGTTTCAAGCAAATCGAAACATTCTTAGGAAAAGATATTTACAAACTCCCCGTACCTGAAGAACTGGGCGAAGGTCCGGTATATGCTCCCCGCACTTCCAGAAAAGAAGGAGGCAAACAGGTGAAGAATTTCTCCCGCAACAAAAAGGGCGGATGGAAAAAGAAAGGGGGAAACCAAGCAAAAAAACAGGGAGAAAGAACGGTTAAGAACTGATTACCACATTTCTCTGACAGCATAAAAGAAGCCCGTACAAGTTCTGTGAAAGTTCAAGAACTTGTACGGGCTTTTCTTGTCAGAAATTCATGGAATACGCAGGGAGTATAGTCACCTCCCCTGCGTCATGCGCCAGCTTACGAATCCGAGAAATGAGGTTTACTCCCTCTTGGTAGTAATAAGAATCACGCCAAATTTTCCTTTCTTACCATATTTTGCGGTAGCGGCTTCATTCTTCAGCACACTGACGGATTGTATCTTTTTCGAATTGAGCTTCTTTATCACATCGTCAGACACTTCCAGCCCGTCCATAATGACAAGCGGAGACACTCCGGAGGCTTTGGAACTACCCACTGAATCTATTTTGAAATCTCCTGTAATGGACAATTCATCCATAGGATTATGGAGTTTAATAGTAGGCACATCTACTGATTCCTCGCTTTTCTGAACTCCATATCCCACTACTACGACATCATTGTCGCCTGCCTTCGGCTTGTGGTTGGTTCCCTCCAGCATGAAAGTCACCGGGAGAGTAAATTTCACACTGACCGGCTTTCCTTCCTGCATGCCCGGCTTCCATTTCGGCATGGTGCTGATTACGCGGATAGCTTCTGCATCCAGCCATGGGTCGACCGGACGGAGCACCTTGAAATCGCTCAGTGAACCGTCTTTCCTTACCACAAACTGCACGATGACACGTCCCTGCTTACCGGCTTCCCGTGCCTTTGTAGGATACCTGAGATTACGTGCCATAAATTCCAGACCTGCACGCATACCGCCCGGATATTCCGGCATCTGCTCCACTACGCTAAACGTCTGGTCGTCCGACACCACAGTTTGCGGAGCAGATGCTACCACCTTCACATCTTTCTTTGTGTCGCTTTCAGTCAAGACAATTGTCTGGTCGGCTTTCTTCAGACAGTCTTTGACCGACATGGTAACCGTACTCATACCGATGTAGGCCACCTGGATGCTTTGGTCGGTGCCGACTTCCAGCGTGAAATTGCCGTTTTCGTCGGTAATGGTACCGTTGGTCGTATTCGCCACAAGTACAGTTGCCGCGATAATGGGTTTTCCCTCCTCATCCACCACCTTCATCTTCAGTTTAGTCTTTTCGGCAGGGTTCGACACATTTTTATCGGCATACGTTTCCAGAACTGCCGATAAATCATTAACTTTGACACTTGAAATCTCATCGAGAGGTTTGGAGATTTCAGGACGGGCAAAAGCAGCTACGGTAACGGCTGCCAACGGAAGTACATAGAGATACTTGGCCCGTGCCCACGGATTGGATTTTTTTCGAATCATCATAGTAATACGTTTTTTAAGTGAACTGTGATTAAAGCTGTTGGCAATAGAGTAGAGCCTTGCGCCAACGGCTTTTTTTATTAATAGCATTTGATATTCTTTCGCGTTGATTCCCTGACGGAGCACTTCTTCGTCGGCTTCGTATTCATGAATGTTCTGCAACTCCTGTTTGAGCAGCCAGATGGCCGGATTGAACCATTGCAGCCAGGCACAGGCTTCGGTCAGCAACAAATCCCATGAGTGACGGTGATGGATGTGAGCCATTTCGTGCACCAGAATGTGATGTCCGCTTTCCTTCAGGTCCGTTTCCGAAATCACGATGTAGCGCATCCAGCTGAAAGGAGCCAGTTTGCGACGGTGGACTACCAAGCGGATACCATTGTCCAACCTTTCACACCGGCTGTGACGAATGAGATAAAGCATGCGTCCCAGCGACCAGAGGTGACGGACGATGACAAAAAACAACCCCACAAAATAGACTAACACCAGCCCTTCCTGCCAGTGGAACGGACGACTTCCCTCTTCCACCACCGCTTCGCTATTCCATTGGTACATCAGCAGCAAGTCTTCCATCGACATCACTTGTGCATTTACCGGCGAAGCCTGTTCCACCGTCACCTTTACCAAAGGCAGCAGACACGAGAGCAGCATCACTCCCAGCAAAGCCATCCGGTTAAAACGGTGGAAAGTTTCTTTGCTGAGCAGCAGGCGATAGAACAGATAGAACATCGCCAGGCAGACAGCCGACTTGAGTATATAGACTAAAAAGGTTCCCATAGGCAGACGTGTTTTATTGTGGTTTCTCGTTCTGCCCCTCTTCCACCTGACGGATGAGTTCTTTGAGTTCTTCCACTGAAATGTCTTCCTCTTTCACCAGCGAGGAAACAGCACCTAAAAAAGAGTTGTTGAAATATTTGGAGATGACCCCACGCAGAGTTTTCCGCCGGAATTCCTCTTCCGACACTATAGCATGATACTGGTAGGTATTACCGAACGCGGTATGCGACAGGTACCCCTTTTCTTCCAGTCCCCTTACAATGGTCGACAGGGTATTGAAGTGCGGCCGGGGCTCTTCGTAAAGTTCCACCAGCTGTTTGACGAACATCGGACCTTTCTCCCAGAAAAATCCCATGATTTCTTCTTCTTTGGCAGTAAGTGTTTTCATATCCGTTTCAATTGGTTACTGCAAAGAACTAAAATTTTTAGTTGACAAACTAATTTTTATAGTTAATATAACTAAAGAACATAGTTTTTCATAGCGGCTTCCTATGACAAGATAGCGGAAACATCTGATTAAGAAGGAGAAAAAACAATCTACATTTCTCATTCTCCATAGGATTTGAAATATGATGACCTTAAAATTGAGGGGGAAGATGCTTACGATGTCCGGGAGCATCAAACTTTGCAGATTTTTTACCACGTATTTTTTTCGCATGGCCAGGAGGAATCTCCTTCTTATGTGGTGGCTTAGGTGCATGACGATGCACCACACAAGAGCTTCCGCCCAAACACAAAAGCAGGCCGAACAGGGCAATCAACAATTTTGTTTTCATAACTTTCAATGGTTTTTACAAAGTTAAAAAAAGACACAGACATATTCCCCTGCAAACCTCCCCAATTGCAGAAAATAAAAGCACTCTCAACTCTTTAAAAAACGCAAGTGCATTCAACCCAAAACACAAGTGCGTTTGAATCAAAACGCAAGTGCGTTTAAACTAAAACACAAGTGCATTTGAGTCAAAACGTAAGTGCGTTTAAACTAAAACACAAGTGCGTTTTTTTCACAAAGATACGCAAGTGCAAAAAGATGTAAAATCAGTAAGCAGAAGCGTGTGGAAAAGCCTTAAAGCAAAGACTTCAAGCAATAATAAGGAAGAATGGAAGAAAAACCATACTTACCTGATTTACAAACATTAAACTGCCAAATGAGCATAAACCAACAGCGGAAAGCTTGACGGGTTGACGGGTTGGCACCGGTTTTTCAAACTTCCTATATACAGGTGTGGAATAACTCTTAAGAGTTGTTCCACACCCCGCGTATATATAGTTTATAAAAATGCCTGCCAACCCCGACAACCCGTCAAGCACACGGCCGAAAACGGACAATAAAAAACCTCCTTCACTTCATCTTTTCAGAAGCAAAGGAGGCTTTCAAATTTCCGTATTCATTTAGAACGGCAGGTCGTCTTTCTCGTCTGTCATGGAGAAGTCGGCCGGAGCTGCATTTACCGGAGGGAATGGAGCTTCTACCGGAGGCATCTGAGGAGTGGCTCCCACACGTTCCACCTTCCATGCACGGATACTGTTGAACCAGCGTCCTTGCCATTCGCGGGCATCAATGTCGAACGATACGTTCAATTCCTCGCCCACCTGAATATTAAACTGTTTGATTTTGTCGTCACCAAAGACATCAAAGCACATGCGACGCGGATACTGGTCGTGTGTTTCGATGACATATTCTTGTACCTTCCATTCGTTGCCGTTCCGCGATGTACCGCCTTTCGGTTCCAGAACCGCAATCACTCTTCCTGCTAATTCCATAAATAGTATTTTTAAATTCGGTGACGAAATTACGACTTTCCATAGAAGAAAACTAATTTTTAAGACCTTTTTTTGTGGGGCGTATGCAATCTTTTCGTAACTTTGGCAATTGGTTTAGAGCATCCGTAGATGCATTTAATAATAAAAACAGAACAAAAACAAATATAAAAACAGCTATGAAGTTTATCGTTTCAAGTACTGCTTTATTCAGTCATTTGCAGGCTATCAGCCGAGTAATCAACTCAAGAAATTCATTACCTATTCTGGACTGTTTCCTCTTCGAACTGAGAGACGGTACACTCTTTATGACTGCTTCGGACAATGACACTACGCTGTCTACTTCCATCGAAGTGAACGAATCGGACAGCGACGGCCGTTTTGCCGTTTCTTCCAAGACATTGCTGGAAGCATTGAAAGAGATTCCTGAGCAGCCGCTGAGTTTCCACATCGAACCCAGCAACATGGAAATCACCGTGGAATACCTGAATGGAAAATACAGTCTGATGGGACAGAATGCCGACGAATACCCGCAGGCACAGGCGTTGGGAAGCAATGCCGTACAGGTGACCATGGGAGCAGAAATCTTGATGAACGGCGTGAACCGCAGCATTTTTGCGACAGCCGACGACGAACTTCGTCCGGTGATGAACGGTATTTATTTCGACATCAGCACAGAAGACATTACACTGGTTGCTTCTGACGGTCATAAGCTGGTACGTTGCAAGACTTATGCCGCACGGGGAGCAGAGAAAGCTGCCTTCATCCTTCCGAAGAAGCCGGCCAACCTGCTGAAGAACCTGCTGCCGAAAGAACAGGGCGACGTACAAATTGGTTTTGACGACCGCAATGCCATGTTCACCCTCGAAAACTATCAGATGATCTGCCGTCTGATTGAAGGACGTTATCCGAACTATAACTCTGTCATTCCGCAGAACAACCCGCACCGTGCCATCATTGACCGTGCGCTCTTCATCAGTGCCCTGCGCCGTGTGTCTGTGTTCTCTTCACAGTCAAGCAGTCTGATCAAACTGAGCTTGTCGGAAAACCAGATGAAGATTTCTGCACAGGACATCGACTTCTCTACTTCGGCCGAAGAAACCATCGCTTGCCAGTATGGCGGCAACCCGATGAGCATCGGTTTCAAGTCGTCATTCCTGATTGACATCCTAAACAACATTTCTGCACAGAACATCATCATCGAACTGGCCGACCCGTCACGCGCTGGTGTCATCGTGCCTGAAGAACAGGAGGAAGACGAAGACCTGCTGATGCTGCTGATGCCGATGATGCTGAACGACTAATCATTTTTTGTTACACACAGACTCATGAAACTGAACTTGAAAAATCCGCTCGTGTTCTTCGACCTGGAGACCACGGGCACCAACATTAATACAGACCGTATTGTAGAAATCTGCTACTTGAAGGTTTATCCTAACGGTAACGAAGAGGCCAAGACCTTGCGCATCAACCCGGAAATGCACATTCCGGAGGCATCGACTGCCATTCATGGCATTCACGACGAGGATGTGGCCGACTGCCCTACTTTCAAGGAAGTGGCAAAGGACATTGCCCGCGACATTGAAGGGGCCGACATTGCCGGTTTTAACTCCAACCGTTTTGACGTGCCGGTACTGGTAGAGGAATTTCTCCGTGCTGGTATCGACATCGACCTGACCAAGCGGAAGTTTGTCGACGTGCAGGTGATTTACCACAAGCTGGAACAGCGCACGCTTTCGGCTGCCTACAAGTTCTACTGCGGAAAGAACCTGGAAGACGCGCACACGGCAGAAGCCGATACACGGGCTACCTACGAGGTGCTGAAGGCACAGCTCGACCATTATCCTGATGTGCTCCAGAACGACATCAACTACCTGTCGGAATATTCCAGCTACAGCAAGAACGTGGACTTTGCCGGAAGAATCGTGTATGACGACAACGGCGTGGAAGTGTTCAACTTCGGAAAATACAAAGGTATTCCGGTGTCGGAAGTGCTCAAGAAAGATCTGGGCTACTATGGCTGGATTATGAACGGAGACTTCACGCTGAACACGAAGAATGTATTGACAAAAATCCGCCTGCGCGAAACGGGGCTGGTCAAGTAAACGGAAAGTAGCATGAATACACTACAAGGCAAAAAAATTGTACTGGGTATCACGGGTAGCATTGCGGCCTACAAGGCGGCCGTGCTGACACGCGGACTGATTAAGAAAGGCGCAGAGGTGCAGATTGTCATCACGCCGGCAGGAAAGGAGTTCATCACTCCCATCACGCTGTCGGCGCTGACCAGCAAGCCTGTCATCAGCGAGTTCTTCTCACAGCGTGACGGCACATGGCACAGCCACGTGGACTTGGGATTATGGGCTGACGCCATGGTCATTGCCCCGGCTACGGCTGCTACCATCGGAAAGATGGCACACGGAGTAGCCGACAACATGCTGGTGACGACTTACCTGTCGATGAAGGCTCCGGTGTTTGTGGCTCCGGCCATGGACCTGGATATGTTTGCCCATCCTTCTACCCAGCATAACCTCGACATTCTGCGCAGCTATGGCAATCATATTATCGAACCTGCTTCAGGCGAGCTGGCCAGCCATCTGGTAGGAAAAGGACGCATGGAAGAGCCTGAGAAAATCATCGAAGTGCTGGAATCGTTCTTTGCCCGTCAGCAGGACTTGGCCGGACGGAAAATCGTCATTACCGCAGGTCCTACTTATGAGAAAATTGACCCAGTGCGCTTTATCGGCAATTACTCTTCCGGAAAGATGGGTTATGCCCTGGCCGAAGCGTGTGCTTCACGCGGAGCGGAAGTGGTATTGGTGAGCGGTCCGGTTACCCTGCAGACGGTTCATCCGAACATTCAGCGCATAGACGTGGAGAGTGCGGCCGAAATGCACCGCGCAGCTGCCGATGCCTTCAAGGATGCAGACGCAGGAATCTTGTGTGCGGCCGTAGCGGACTTCACACCGGAGCAGGTGGCCGACCAGAAAATCAAACGGGAAAAGGACGACCTGGTGCTGCGGTTGAAACCGACTTGCGACATTGCCGCTTCCTTAGGAAAGGAAAAACGTCCGGACCAGTTGTTAGTGGGATTCGCATTGGAGACTTGCGATGAGGTAAGCCACGCCCAGGATAAGCTGGCACGCAAGAACTTTGACTTCATCGTGCTGAACTCGCTGAATGACAAAGGAGCCGGTTTCCGTTGCGACACCAACAAGATCACGATTATAGACCGTACTGAGGCTGTTTCCTACCCGTTAAAGCGCAAGCAGGAAGTGGCCGAAGACATTGTGGATAAACTTTCCAGTCTGTTTCATTCCTAAACCGTTATGCTACAGTCTATCTTTATACAGAACTATGCCCTGATTGATAAGCTGGACATTGACTTTACGTCCGGCTTTTCGGTGATTACCGGTGAGACCGGTGCCGGAAAGTCCATTATCTTAGGGGCCATCGGACTCTTATTAGGACAGCGTGCCGACGTGAAATCCATCAAGAAGGGGGCTTCCAAGTGTATCGTGGAGGCGACTTTCCGGATTGCCAACTACGGCATGGAACCGTTCTTTCAGGAGAATGACATCGAATTCGAACCGGACGAATGTATCCTTCGCCGTGAAGTGTCGGCCAACGGGAAGAGCCGTGCTTTCATCAACGATACGCCGGCTTCGCTGGCACAGATGAAAATGCTGGGCGAGAAACTGATTGACGTGCACAGCCAGCACCAGAACCTGCTGCTGAACAAAGAAGGGTTCCAGTTGAACATTCTGGACATCCTGGCACAAGACGAGCAGGCATTGTCGGCTTATCAGTCGGTATACCTTTCCTATAAGAAGGTGGCAAAGGAACTGGATGACTTCATTGCACAGGCCGAAAAGAGCCGTCAGGATGAAGATTATATCCGCTTTCAGCTGGAACAGTTGGAAGAAGCCGGACTGAAAGACGGAGAGCAGACGGAACTGGAGCAGGAAGCGGAAACCCTGAGCCATGCCGAAGACATCAAGGCCGGACTCTATAAAGCCAGCCAGCTGATTAACGGCGAGGAAGGCGGTACGGTTTCACTGACCAAGGAGTGCATGCAAACGCTTCAGAGCCTGACACAGGTATATGCGCCGGCTAAGGAATGGATGGAACGGCTGAACAGCTGCTACATTGAACTGAAAGATATTTCCCGCGAAATCGGCAATGCGGAGGAAGAAGTGGAATTCAATCCGGCACGTCTGGATTTTGTCAACGAACGGTTGAACCTGATTTATTCCTTGCAGCAGAAACACCGCGTGCAGTCGGTAGAAGAACTGATTGAACTGACGGAAAACTATCGAAGCCAGTTGAATGCCATCACTTCTTTCGACGACCGGATTGCAGAGCTGGAGGGAGAAAAGAAGAAATTGTATGCCGAGGTGCTACGTCAGGCCGAAAAACTGACCGCGCTTCGTACACAGTCGGCACGGCACATTGAATCGCAGATGGAGTCCCTGCTCATCCCACTGGGTATGCCTAACGTGCGTTTTGCCGTGGAACTGACTCCCAGAAAGGAACCCGACAGCAAGGGAATGGACAGCGTGACGTTCCTGTTCTCGGCCAACAAGAACGGAACGTTGCAGAATGTGGCTTCCATCGCTTCGGGAGGTGAAATCGCCCGCGTCATGCTTTCACTCAAGGCCATGATTGCCGGAGCCGTCAGACTGCCGACCATCATCTTCGATGAAATTGATACCGGTGTGTCAGGCTCCATCGCAGAGAAAATGGCACTGATCATGCAGGACATGGGACGCCAGAACCGCCAGGTTATCAGCATCACCCACCTGCCCCAGATTGCCGCACGCGGAATTGCGCACTACAAGGTGTACAAGGAAGATACCGACACCGGGACCAACAGTCATATCCGCCGCCTGACGGATGAAGAGCGGGTGCAGGAGATTGCCCACATGCTCAGCGGTGCCACCCTGACAGAGGCTGCCGTGCAGAACGCCCGTGCCCTGTTAGGCTTTAAACAATAACAAGAAACAAACAAGACCATGATAGAAAAGAACGAAATGATTTTCGGCGTACGCGCCGTTATCGAGGCTATCCAGGCCGGAAAAGAAATTGACAAAGTATTAATCAAGAAAGACATCCAGAGCGACTTGTCGAAGGAGCTTTTCGCCGTGTTGAAAGATACGTTCATCCCCGTGCAGCGTGTACCGGTGGAACGCATCAACCGCATCACCAAGAAGAACCATCAGGGAGTGGTGGCATTTATCTCGCCCATCACTTACCAGCGTACGGAAGACATCGTGCCTTTCTTGTTTGAGCAGGGAAAGAACCCGCTGCTCATCTTGCTGGACGGCCTGACCGATGTGCGCAACTTCGGAGCCATTGCCCGTACGTGTGAATGTGCCGGTGTGGATGCCATCATCATTCCGTCAAAAAACAGTGTCAGTGTCAATGCGGATGCCATCAAGACTTCTGCCGGAGCCTTGCATACCATCCCGGTGTGCCGCGAAAACAACCTGACGAATACCATCAAGTTCTTAAAGGACAGCGGATTCAAGATTGTAGCAGCGACAGAAAAAGGTGACTACGACTACACCAAGGCCGATTATCAGGGCCCGACATGTATCATCATGGGTGCGGAAGATACCGGTGTGCCCTACGACCACCTGGCACTTTGCGATGAATGGATCAAGATTCCGTTGTTCGGCAACATCGAGTCACTGAACGTGTCCGTGGCAGCAGGTATCCTCATTTATGAAGCCGTGAAACAAAGAGGATTCGGAGAAGAATAAAACAATAAAACATACATACTACCATGAAAATAGGAAAAATTACCCTCGTGCTGACATGCTGTGGGATGGCTTTTCAGATCGGTATGGCTCAGGAACTTCCCAAATGGGCCAACAAAGCCAGAAAAGCTGTGTTCTCTGTCATCACGTACAATAAGGAGAATCAGATTCTCAATACCGGAAACGGATTCTACATTGATGAAAACGGTACGGCCGTATCCGATTATACGCTGTTTAAAGGGGCCGAACGTGCCGTAGTCGTAACTGCCGATGGAAAGGAACTTCCGGTGGAATACATTCTGGGAGCCAACGATATGTACGACGTAGTGAAGTTCAAGACTGCAGCCGATAAGAAGACCGTAGCCTTGCAGCCGGCATCCCGTCCGGGAGCAGTAAGCGAAACGGTGTACGTACTTCCCTACTCTACACAGAAAGCGGCTTCGGGCACACACGGCACCATTTCAAAAATCGATACCATCAGCAACAACTCTTTCTATTATACCCTGGACATGAAAACGGGAGAAAAGACCGTAAGCTGTCCGGTAATGAATGCGGAAGGAGAAGTTGTGGCACTGGTACAGAAGAACAGTGACAAGGAAAGCACATCAAGCTATGCCATCGGAATAGGCTATGCTAAGAGCCTGTCTATCACCGCTCTTTCTGCCAACGATTTTACACTGAATACCATCGGTATCAAGAAAGGATTGCCGGAAGACGAGTCTCAGGCACTGGTGTACCTGTACATGTCTTCTTCCAACCTGCCTACAGAAGAATACCTGAACCTGCTGAATGAGTTTATCCAGCAGTATCCGAAAAACAGTGAAGGTTATTCCCGCCGTGCTCTTTGTTACATGGGATACGGTGACGATGCACACTATGCACTGGCAGAAAAAGACCTGCAAACCATGGTGGAAGTGAACGAAAACAAGGGAGACGCGTACTACAGCCTCTCCAAACTGTTGTATAACTATGTACTGAGCTTGCAGGGAGCCAAACCGTATGGCGACTGGACCATGGAGCGGGCACTGAAAGAAATCAATACGGCTTTGGAGAACGACAAGCAGGGACTGTACTATCAGCTGCAGGGAGACATTTATTTTGCCATGCAGAAATATCCGGAAGCATTTGCCAGCTACGAAGAGGTAAACCGTTCACCGTTAGCCTCTGCCGCTTCTTTCTATGCCGCAGCCAAGACCAAAGAGCTGATTGAAGGTGCTTCAAAGAAGGAAGCCATTGCCCTGATGGACAGTGCCGTAGCGAAATACAATCCCCCCTACGGAAAAGAAGCAGCTCCTTATCTGTACGAACGTGCCCGCATGAAAGCGGAAGACAAGCAGTTCCGCGAAGCAGTGGTAGACTACAATCTGTTCCACGACGCCATGATGGGCCAGGTATCGTCTGATTTCTATTTTATCCGTGAGCAGGCTGAAATGCAATGCCGTATGTACCAGCAGGCCATCAATGACATCAACAAGGCCATTGAAATGGAACCGAAGAACGTGGAATACTGGGTAGAAAAAGGAAGCGTACATTTGCGGGTAAACCAGCCGGATGATGCCATGAAAGCCTTGAATAAAGCCATTGAACTGGACGCGAAGAACGCAGCTGCCTATCGTATGCTGGGTTACTGCCAGATACAGCAGGGAAAGAAGAAGGAAGGTATGGCCAACCTGGAAAAAGCAGTAGAACTGGGTGATACCGTAGCCAAGAACCTGATTGAGAAATATAAAAAATAACTGACTGATATGCAGAACAGAGTCTGTCACCTTTTCGGCATCCGCTACCCCATCATTCAAGGTGGAATGGTATGGTGTAGCGGATGGAGACTGGCCTCAGCCGTGAGCAACGCAGGTGGATTGGGGTTGTTGGGGGCTGGTTCCATGCACCCGGGAACCCTGCGTGAACACATCCGTAAGTGTAAGGCGGCTACCGACCAACCTTTCGGAGTCAATGTGCCGCTGATGTATCCGGAGATTGAAACCCTCATGGAAATCATTCAGGAAGAAGGCGTAAAAATCGTGTTTACATCTGCGGGAAATCCCAAGACATGGACTTCCAAGCTCCAGCAGGCGGGCATCAAGGTGGCTCACGTGGTATCTTCCAGCCGTTTTGCCATGAAATGTGAAGAAGCTGGAGTAGATGCCATTGTGGCAGAGGGCTTTGAAGCAGGCGGACACAACGGACGAGAGGAAACTACGACTTTCTGTCTGATTCCGGCCGTCAAAAAGGTGTGCAGTGTACCTCTTATTGCCGCAGGAGGAATTGTATCGGGCGAAGGCATCTTAGCCGCCGAAGCGTTAGGCGCAGAAGGGGTACAGATGGGTACCCGATTTGCCTTGACAGAAGAAAGTTCAGCGCATTTCAATTTCAAGGACCGTTGCCTGCGATTGAATGAAGGAGATACCCTTCTGACACTCAAGCAGCTTTCCCCTACCCGTCTGGTGAAGAACGATTTCTACAAGCAGATAGAGGAAGCGGAACAAAAAGGAGCCTCAGCAGACGAACTGAAGGCTTTGTTGGGAAAAGGCCGGGCCAAAAAGGGAATCTTCGAAGGCGACCTCTACGAAGGAGAACTGGAAATAGGACAAGCCGCATCCCAGCTTCGCAAGTTACAGACGGTGGATGAGGTGATGAAAGAGCTGGTAGAAGACTACCGGACAGCACTTCGCCAGATGCAGGACAAACAGAGCTGGTAACTCTTTTGCATACTAAGACCGTAAGCTCTTACCTACAGACTTTTTTCAAGTTCAATAAATATCCTTTAAAATAAAATGGCAAATGAAGATGACAGCGTAAAATCATCTTCATTTGCCATTTTTATATGGGTTTCTGTATCTGATTTCATTTTTCATATTCCCGGAGAAACGCTTGAACATGGTTTCTACCCGAAATAAAACACAGATGTGCTTTCTCGCAGAAAAGAATCTGTGTCCACCAGAATCAGCTTCTTTATTTATTACGTTTCAAAAACAAAGAATTCGTAATGGTAGCGGGCAGTTCCTCCTGATAGTGGGTTACCATAATCAGGGTTTTATCCTTCCGCGCACAGAATGCCTCGATGACATCCTTCACCAGCCGGCGGTTACGCATATCCAGTCCGTGCAACGGCTCGTCCAGAATCAGTAGTTCCGGGTCTTTGACAAACGCACGGGCCAGCAGCACCATACGCTGTTCCCCGCTGGAGAGTTGCAGGAAACTACGGTCTTTCAAGTCGGCAATGCCGAAAATATCCATCCACCACACGCACGTATCCACATCTTTCTCCTGTGTCTTGCGGTACAGGCCGATAGAATCATGTAATCCGCTGGCTACAATGTCAATGGCCGGCAAGTTCTTCAGATAAGCGCGGTGCATTTCGGGACTCACATAACCGATGTGCTTCTTGATTTCCCAGATACTCTCGCCACTTCCCCGTTTACGACCAAACAAAGAAATATCGCAGGCATAGCTTTGCGGATTGTCGGCGCAGATCAGGCTCAGCAAGGTAGACTTCCCAGCTCCGTTTTCGCCACTGAGCGCCCACTTTTCGCCACATTTCACCGTCCAGTCGAATTCTTTCAGAATCACCCGTTCTCCGTAACGGATACTTACTTTGTTCAAGTCTACGATATGCTCCGTATGGAACAGGTTATCGGCATACGGCAAGTCCAGTATCCGCTGCCGTTTCTCGTCAGACAACACATGAGCAGGGTCTGGTTCACGGTGTGCCAGATATTCCTGCAAAGTGATTTTCGGCCCGCAATGACGGTCTTCCACCGGTATCACATGTGTTATAAATGTCGGGATATCGTCTGTCTTCGACAAGACCAAAATTATCTGCAGGTTGGTCATTTCAGTCAGTTTTCCCAGCAATGTGTGCAGCAGTCCCCGAGTCCGCGCATCCAGTCCGATGAAAGGATTGTCCATAATCAGTACTCTCGGACCACTCAACAAGGTCTTGGTCAGCTGAAACTTGCGGAGCTCCCCGCTCGACAGCAGAATTATATGTTTGCTTAGCATTTCCTCAATACCAAACAAATCGTACAGCGCTTTCCGCAGTTGTTCGTCCTTGCAGGGAGGAAGCAAATCGGCTACGATAGGCGTATCGTCCAGGTCCTGCGAATTCCAGCGCTGCTGGTAATAATAGTTCCCGTCGGCATCCCCGTACGAGTCACGGAAGGTGATGTATTTGATGTTGTCACAAGCCATCTTCGATTCCGAAGGCGAGAAGTCGTATTTCACTTCATTCATCAGCAACGGATAGCGTCCGGTAATAGTGTCTACCAGCAGACTTTTTCCGCCACCGTTCGGTCCCACGATGGCCACATGTTCTCCTGCCGCAATCTGCAAGTTCACAGGCTCTTTCATCCGGTACAACGGATGACGAGTCACTCCGTTCTCAATTGTAATTACATGCTGCATTGTCTTTCTCTGTTTTTATTTTGTTCCTTTAAGTAGTTGTTCTCTTGGTTTATTGATGCACAATCATGGCCGTACGAGGCACTACCACCAGTTTGTTGCCGGTCAGCGTACCCAGTCCCAGCACATTGTCTATGCGTCCGTCACGACAGGCTATCCAGTAACGTCCCTCAGGTACGTCAATCTGCACGGGTTCCGTACGGGCATTGAGCACCACAATCGTATTCAGCCATGAATCACCCGCCGGACTTCCCTTGATACGGAAAGCCACCACGTTGCTTGCCGGTACCGGCAAAAACTCCAGGTGTTTGGCAATCAAGTCCGCATCGCCCATACGGAAAGAAGGATGCGCCTTTCGCATGGCAATCAGGCCCCTCACATAATCAAAGAAATCACGCTGCGAAGTCTTCCGCCCCCAGTTGATGGCATTGATTGCATCCGGACTCTTGTATGAATTGGCCACTCCCTGCTTGTCGCGCAGAATCTCGTCACCTGCATACCAGAACGGAATGCCCTGCGAAGTGAATACTGCCGTAGCAGCCAGTTTGGCCAAGGCGTTCATCTCTAATGCAGAAAGTCCCGGCAATGTCGCTTTCAGACGGTCGGCCAGACAAAGGTCATCGTGACAGCTCACATAACTGATCATCTGTTCGGGTTGCGCAGCCCAGAAAGCCGGAACGGTGGATTCCTTGTCGCTGACCAGTTGCGGATGTGCGATTCCTCCCGCCAGTCCGAACTTCACACCGGCGGCGTATCCCATGCGTCCGATGACAAAAGCTCCCTTGGCATCGTTTCCCCACGGACCACGCAGGCTGTCGCGCATTTCATCGCAGAACATGCCGATGTGTGGTAACTGGGCTGCATGCTTCTTCATGGCCAGCAGACTATCCGGCAGTTGTGGTTTTCCGGCTGCCCAGCCTTCTCCATACATGCATATTGTAGGGTCAATCTTGTCGAGTGTCTTACGGATGGCATTCATGGTTTCGATGTCATGAATCCCCATCAGGTCAAAACGGAACCCGTCTATGTGATATTCTCTGGCCCAATAGCAGACTGACTCTATCATGAAACGCCGCATCATCGGTCGTTCGCTGGCCGTTTCATTGCCACAACCCGATGCGTTAGCCCATTTCCCTTCCTCGTCCGTGCGATAGAAATAACCCGGTACGGTCCGTTCAAAATTGCCTCCTTTCGTGATAGCCGTGTGATTATACACCACGTCCATCACCACCCGGATACCTGCCCGATGAAGTGCCATGACCATCTGCTTGAACTCGCGGATACGCACTTCCGGTCGATAAGGGTCGGTGGCATACGAGCCTTCCGGCACGTTGTAGTTCTTCGGGTCATATCCCCAGTTGTACTGCGGTTTATCAAGCCTGGTTTCGTCCACCGAAGAAAAGTCGAACGAAGGCAACAGCTGTACGTGTGTCACGCCCAATTCCTTCAAATGGTCAATGCCCGTTTTCTCGCCCAGATACGTATGCGTTCCTTCCTCCGTCAAAGCCAGGAACTTTCCTCTGTTCCGGATGCCGGAGATGGTATCGATAGAGAAATCGCGATGGTGCAGCTCATAAATCACCATGTCGGAGAAGCGTTTCAGCGGCGGACGCTTGTCTTCGTTCCACCCCTCCGGATTCGTCTCTTTCCAGTCGATGACGGCTGCCCGGTCGCCGTTCACTCCCACAGCCTTGGCCATGAGTCCGGGCGTATCTCCCTGCCATACATCGTCTATCTTGACATTGAACGTATAGAACTTTCCTTTCAGGTCTTCGTCCACGCGAGCCTGCCACATACCGTCAGATGCCGGTTCCATCTTCACCATACGATAGGCAGAACCTCCCTGCCCTTTTTCGTACAGCAGCACCCGCACTTCCTGAGCCGAAGGAGCCCAAAGCGAGAAGCGGGTTGAAGCAGGCGTATAAGCCATTTCCACCCATTCCCCCTCGTACACCGGATATTCATCAAACGGCGTACTGGTATGCTGCTGTGAAGAAGTACATCCGGTAGCCACAGCCACGGCCGACATCACTACAAGCTGTTTTAAATTCATGGTTCTAATCTCCTATTTCTTTATGCGTCCCGGATTCTTGGCGATAAAGTCCTTCCAGCTGGAATAAGCTTTCGGCATTTCCGGACGTCCCATCTGCAAATAATGGCAATAAGCTGCTCCCAAGGCATCCGTCGCATCCATAAAGGGGCCCATTTCCGAGTCGGGTATGTGCAGCATACGCTTCAACATATCGGCCACCTGCTCCTTGCTGGCCTGCCCGTTGCCGGTAATGGCCATCTTGATTTTCAACGGGGCATATTCTGTCACGGGGATGTCACGTGTCAATGCTGCTACAATAGCCACCCCCTGCGCACGTCCTAACTTCAGCATGGACTGTACGTTCTTTCCAAAAAACGGAGCTTCAATAGCCAGTTCATCAGGAAGGTACGAAGAAATGATACCCTGCACGCGCTCATAAATGTGTTTCAGCTTCAGATACGAGTCGCCGCATTTACGCAGGTCGATGACGCCGAGTGTCATCACTTCCGGTTTGACACCCGTCACCTTCAGTATCCCGTATCCCATGATGTTCGTACCCGGGTCGATACCGAGAATGATTTTTTCCTTAACCGGCTGTATCACCTTATTACCTCCATTAATGTGGGGAAACCGATGACCTTATCCTTGAACACTTTCATCATCTCCGTATTCAAGGCAGCCTCCTGCTTTACATGCCAGCGATGCAACGTCGCGCTGTCTTCCACTTCCCACTGGAGTGAAAAGCATTCACTGTCCTGCTCCTTATGGCTCAAGATACGCAGGATACGGGGATTTTTCAGTTCACCCGATTTTTCCACTTCCGGAATGTAGAATTCATTCAACCATATCACAAAATTACGGGCATCACCCATCTCTACATGAAAAGTAGTATTATAAATCAGCATATATCTTCTTATTTTAATCCGATTACAAAATTATACAATACGATGAAAACAACCTGATCAGGAATACCGGCGAGGATAACGCAACAGAATGCTCAGCACAGCCGCCACTCCCAGTGCCATGGGATAATAAAGGTATCCTATGATGTGGATAGGAGATAAACCCGAAAGCTCGGCCGCAATCAAGAGTTGCGCACCATAAGGGATAATACCCTGAATCACACACGAAAAGGTATCGAGAATACTGGCACTCTTCCGTTTGTCTACCCGGAACTGTTCGGCAATGTCATTTGCCAATGGGCCCACAGTGATAATGGCAATCGTATTATTGGCCGTACAGATATTGGCCAGGCTCACCAGTGCGGCGATACTTAGTTCGGCTCCTCGTTTTCCTCTTACATGCTGAGTCAGACGGTGCAGCACATAATCCACACCTCCGTTAAAACGTATCAGTTCCAGCATACCTCCTGCCATCAGGGTTACGATGATCAGTTCTCCCATGCCCGTCATCCCTTTACCCAAAGCCCCAAACCATCCGAACACATCGAATGTACCGTATGCCATGCCCACAATACCCGTAGAAACCAGACCCAGCAACAGTACCAGCAATACGTTGACACCAGCCACTGCCGTTCCAAGCACAATTATATAAGGTATGACTTTCATCCATTCTACATGGGGAATATCCTGCACCACCTCAATATGGCTTCCATATATAACATAATACACAAATACCAGCAAGGCAGCCGGAAGGGCAATCAATGAATTCACCCGGAACTTGTCGCGCATCACGCACCCTTGCGTACGGGTAGCCGCGATGGTCGTATCGGAAATGAAGGACAGGTTGTCGCCGAAAAAGGCACCACCCACTACTACCGCCGTCATGAAAACCACGCTGACATCCGTCTTGGCCGCGATACCGGCAGCTACAGGAACCAGTGCGACAATGGTACCGACCGACGTACCGATGGAAAGAGAAATGAAGCACGATGCCAAAAAGATTCCCGCCAGCAGCAGATTGCCCGGAAGCAGCCGCAAGGTCAGGTTTACCGTCGCATCGATAGCCCCCATGGCCTGAGCCGACTGTGCAAAGGCCCCCGCCAAGATGAAAATCCATATCATCAGCATGATGTTCTTGTTGGCCGCTCCTGCGGAGTATTGCAACAAGCGGTCGTTTAAGCTCAGTCCTTTCGTCGTAGCTACGGCATAAATGGAAGACACCATGAAAGCTACGGTAATCGGAATTTTATAAAAATCATTGATGAGCAGGGAAGCCACCAGATACAGGCATAAAAATACCACCAGCGGACTCAGGGCCCACGCATTGGGTTTGTTCACAATGGGAGTCAGTTTCTGAAAATTCATTCTCTTCTTCTTTTATTTTTTTGACAAAGGTATATATTTTTCAGCTGACAAACATCCCATTTCAATGAACATTTCAGCAAAAAATGAGGTTATCAGCCCCATAATTAGGAAGAAGCAAAAAATATTTCACCCATCTTCTCCGAATATTTAAGAATATTATCTATCTTTGCCAAGCCTAAAAGGGAAAAACAGAACACATGAAACTGACCATGCTTAAAATAATGCTGCTGCTTACGGTCATCTTTATGAAAATAGAGGTGACAGAAGCTGTGTCATGCAATCAGGTGTCAAATGATTTTCCCAATTTATCTACGGTATCTTGTCAGAGAGAGACAAAAGAAACGCTCAATTTTATCCATGCCACCCTTGACAAGGCACATAATTTGTTCAGTACACTAAATCGCGACAATTCCTTCAACAGGTTGTTGACGGATAAGCGTGTAGTACGCAATGACGAACAAAATATAAACTTCTTCTTACGCTTACTACTTTTTTATCATTCCCTACGTGAAGTAGGCTTGTTGAAGGATAAGGAGTGCCTTTACCCTTCGACCAATATTCATTGTGTGATTCCTTCATGCAGATACTATGTATTTGCTATGAGAAAAATCATCATTTAGCCGTTTTATAGATTAGTTGTTTTTCACTGCTCCGATACGGTTGTGCCGGGGCAGTATAGCTTTGCTTGTCTCATTTTTTTTGAAATAAGCGAAATATCTTATGTCTCATTTTTAAAAAAATCTATAAAACGCATAAATCATGAAAACAAATAGTTCAAAAAAATCATTTAAAGGAATAGAAGACGCAGGTTTAGTTATCATCGTATGTTTTCTCGTGGCTATAGGTATCTATCATTTTGTTTTTGGAAATCCGGCAAACTTCATGAACAATGACCCAAACAATCATCCGCTTCCAGGCAATATGTTAGGTACCATCTACAAAGGAGGAATCATTGTACCCGTCATTCAGACACTCTTACTTACGGTACTGGCTCTCAGTGTAGAACGTTTTTTTACCCTTCGTGCATCTTTCGGCAGAAGCAAGCTCTCCAAATTTGTAGAACAGCTTAAAGAAGCCTTAAATAAAGGAAATTTGGAAAAAGCACAAGAACTATGTGACAAACAGCGTGGTTCAGTGGCCAATGTCGTAAGTTCCACTCTCCGCAAATACCGTGAGATGGAGCAGAACAACGAATTGAGCAAAGACCAGAAAACTCTTGCTATACAAAAGGAACTGGAGGAAGCCACAGCACTCGAACTTCCTATGATGCAACAGAACCTACCCATTATCGCCACAATCACCACTTTAGGAACTTTAATGGGATTGCTTGGAACCGTAATCGGTATGATCCGTTCATTTGCCGCACTTTCTGCCGGAGGGGGTACTGACTCCGTAGCTTTGTCCACTGGTATTTCCGAAGCTTTGATCAACACCGCATTTGGTATCTTGACCGGTGCGTTGGCAGTTATTTCTTATAACTATTATACGAACAAGATAGACAAACTGACATACAGTCTTGACGAAGTTGGTTTTTCCATTGTACAGACTTTTGCAGCCACTCATTAATTTCTGTCCCGCTGAGGATTTCCTCACGCAGACAGAAACAGAAGTTCCATTAAAAAGATTTCACTATGAGTAGAGCTAAAATAAAAAAGAAAAATATGTTCATCGACATGACAGCCATGAGCGATGTCACGGTGCTGCTGCTTACTTTTTTCATGCTGACAGCCAGTTTCGTGAAAAAAGAGCCTGTACAGGTTGTCACTCCTGCATCAATTTCCGAGATAAAGATACCCGAAACGAACATCATGTCCATTCTGGTAGATCCCGGGGGCAGAATCTTTATGAGTCTTGATAAGCAGAATGACATGGCAGCTACGCTAGAAGCTATGGGAAAAGAGTACGGCTTGACATTTACCCCACAGGAAATCAAGAAATTTTCCTTATTCCCGACTTTTGGAGTGCCGATGAAAAATATGAAATCGTTCCTTGCCCTTAGCACGGAACAGCAAGACCGCATCTTAAAGGATCAAGGAATTCCTTGTGACAGTATTGACAATCAGTTTAAGGCCTGGGTACGCAATGCACGTGCTATCAATCATGACTTGCGCATTGCTATCAAAGCCGACCAGCAAACACCATACGCGGTCATTAAAAAAGTGATGAATTCCCTTCAAGACCTTAAAGAGAACAGGTACAACCTGATTACCTCTCTGAAATCAAGTCCTGAAGAATAAAAACAAAAAGTATGGCTGAAATTCAAGAAAACAATAATAAAGAGAAAAAAGGTAGCAAGCAGAAAAAGATGAATATCCGGGTGGATTTCACCCCGATGGTCGACATGAATATGCTACTGATAACTTTCTTCATGCTGTGTACTTCACTGAGCAAACCGCAAACAATGGAAATCAGCATGCCTTCCAATGATAAAAACATCACCGAAGAACAGCAGAATAAAGTCAAGGCTTCTCAAGCACTGACTTTGTTGCTGGCCGAGGAAGGAAAACTCTATTATTATGAAGGTGAACCGGATTACAAGAACTATGCATCACTAAAAGAAACAACCTATGATGCCAGCGGATTACGCAAACTGTTGCTCAGCAAAAACTATGAAGCAGTCAAGAAAGTTCGTGAACTGAAGGAAAAAAAGGCAAGACTTGAAATTACCGAAGAGGAATGCAGGCAGGAAATAGCCAGTGTAAAATCAGGAAAAGACACTCCTACCGTCATAATCAAAGCTACGGACAAATCTACCTATAAAAATCTGATAGACGCATTAGACGAAATGCAAATCTGCAGCATAGGGAAATATGTAATCGTGGATATTACAGACGGTGACCAATTCCTGATAGACAACTATCTTTCTCAAGGCGAGTTAAGTCAAAATGCGGCAGGCAACAATGTATAACTTTATAAAGAGAAAGAAAAATGTCAAAAGTTGATTTAACTTCTTTGGAATGGTGTGAACTCATCTTCAAAGATCGGAATAAAAGTTACGGTGCTTATAAAATGCGCCGGGATTTGGGGAAACGACAGGCTGCAGCCTTGATTATCGTCACTGTTGTGGCTTTGGTCGGATTTACCTTACCGCGTCTTATCAGAATGGCTATGCCGGCTCAAAAAGAAGAAATGGTAGAAGTGACACGGCTTTCCACACTGGAAGAGCCGGAAATAAAAGAAGAAACGATGAAAAAGGTAGAACCTATCGCCCCTCCTCCTCCGGCTCTTAAAAGTACCATTAAGTTCACGGCACCAGTCATCAGAAAAGATGAAGAAGTGAATGAAGACGATGAGCTAAAGAGTCAGGACGAACTGACGCAAACTAAGGTACAGATATCCATTGCCGATGTGAAAGGAAACGATGAACTGAACGGAAAAGATATTGCCGACCTGCAGGAAGTCATTACCCAGACACCGGAGGTCCAAAAAGAAGAGCCCTATGACATGGTAGAACAGATGCCGCAGTTCCCGGGAGGTCCCGCCGAGCTTCTTAAATACATCGCCAAGAATCTGAAATATCCTATCATAGCACAAGAAAACGGCATACAAGGAAAAGTTATCCTACGTTTTGTCGTCAATGCAAAAGGATACGTGGAAGATATCAAAGTGCTCCGTTCATTGGATCCCTATTGTGATAAAGAGGCCGTACGTGTAGTAAAATCCCTGCCACAATGGATTCCAGGGAAACAGAACGGACGTAACGTACCTGTTTACTATACATGTCCCATCGTTTTTAAGTTACAGTAATTGTGTCAAAGTGTATGAAAAGTAAATTAATTCTATATCTGTGGTGTATGTGCACGTTCTCTGCCTGCACTTCTTCCGGAAAGGGAGGCAAAGAGGAAACCTTGTATTCGGGAGAAATCCGGATTGCCGTAGATGAATCGTTCAAGCCCATCATGGAAGAAGAACTTCAAGTATATCATGCTCTGACTCCGGAGGCTTTAATTACTCCTATTTACTGTAGTGAGGTAGAAGCAGTTAACTTGCTGTTGAAAGACAGTGTACGTCTGGCAGTCACCAACCGGCGGCTGACAGAAGAAGAATTGATTTCTTTTCATACACGTAAATTCTTTCCAGAGTCCATTCTGATGGCTCTTAGCGGAGTGGCACTGATTACACATCACAGCAATCCGGACTCCCTGATTACAGTAGAAGAGTTCCGGCGTATTGCAACCGGCGAAACCACGGAATGGAAAGGATTAAATCCAGACTCAAAACTAGGTTGCATACAAGTCGTATTCGACAATCCCAATTCAGGAACCGTACATTATGTCATCGACTCTATCTGTCAGGGGAAACCACTATCTCCCTCTTTAAAAGCCCTGAAAAGCAACGAAGAGGTCATTGACTATGTGGCAACCACTCCCGATGCCCTTGGAGTGATCGGAGCCAACTGGATAGGCAACAAGACGGATACCACACGACTGTCTTTCAACCAGAGAGTCAGGGTCATGTCAGTATCCGGAAACCGGAAAGCCACTCCTGAAAACAGTTACAGGCCGTATCAGGCGTATCTGGCTCTTAAAAAATATCCGCTGACCCATGAAGTGTATATCCTTATCAATGACCCAAAGGGAGCACTTCCTACCGGACTGATGACTTTCCTGACAAGAGAACGCGGACAACGGATTATCCTTAAGTCCGGACTGGTACCCGCCACACAACCGGTCCGAATCGTAAATGTAAAAGATGATTTCTAACTTTAATGAGAAACTCATGATGAACAATAAAATTTTATGTCTTGTATGCAGTGGAATAATATATTCCGCTTCATACAGTTATGCCCAAAAAAATCTCTCGGATGAAGTCACCCGACAAATCACACAGATAGCTGCCAGCATTAATGACACACCGGAAACAGCAGCCAAGGAATTCAATGAACTGCTGAAAGGTAAAAACAAGAAAAACGTCCCTTTGCTGGTCGCTATCGGTAATGCCTATCTGAACCATAAGTGTCCGGATGAAGCACAAGTTTATGCAGACCGTGCCATGAAAATAGACTCCAAATCGGCACCGGTATATGTGCTGGCCGGTGACATTGCTCTGACACAGAAGAACGTCGGCATGGCATGCGGATATTATGAGCAGGCCATCCTGTTCGATGCCAATTGCTACGATGCATATTACAAATATGCACACGCCTATATCGGCGTAAGTCCCCAACTCTCTATCGATATGCTCACAAAGCTGAAAGCAAGTCATCCGGAACTGCCGGAAGTGAACCGGGAACTTGGCAATGCGTACTATCAATCGGGGAATTACGGAAAAGCCAAGTCTGCCTACGATGAATTTATGCAACAAGGTACTCCTGACACTCAAGATTACGAACACTATGCCATGCTGCTATATCTAAATAAAGACTATGCGCAATCACTGAATGCCGTAGAAAAAGGACTGGATGCGGACAAAGACAACCATCTCCTGAAACGTCTGCGCATGTACGACTTGTATGAAATGGAGGCTTATAAAGAAGGGCTGGAAGCTGCAGATGCTTTTTTCAACCGCCCGGAAGAGAGCAACTATGTGTATCTGGACTTTTTATACAGAGGCCGTCTGTCACTGGCAGACCAGAGAAACGAAGAGGCCTTGCAATGGTTTGAAAAAGCCCTCAAGGCAGATACCGGAAACACACACCCGGAAATAGCCAAGGAAGTGTCTGCCGCTCATGAGAAACTGCAGAACTACCCCGAGGCCATCCGCTTGTACCAGCTTTATCTGGACGGCCTGAAAGAGAAGGCAGAAATAAGCGATACGTTCTTATTGGGAAGATTGTATTACATGGCAGCCGGAAGCAGCACAGTCAGCGAACCGGAGAAAGAACCTTACCTGAAAAAAGCAGACGAAATATTCGCAGAAGTAGCCCAGCGGGTACCAGACAATTATCTAGGATATTTCTGGAGGGCACGAACCAATGCCATGGCCGACCCTGAAAGTACGGAAGGACTGGCCAAACCTTATTATGAAGCGGCCTTGAACCTGCTGGAAAAGAAAGCAGACGCTTCTAAAGCGCTCATAATTGAATGTGAAAGCTACCTGGGTTACTATCACTTCCTACAAAAGGATTACGAACAGTCCAAAGTGTACTGGAACAAGATTCTCACGTTAGATCCTGAAAATGAGACTGCCAAACAGGCACTGCAAGGATTACAAGGCAACTGATTTTTCTTCTTAACCTCAGAAACAAACTTTATGAAAACGTTTAATTTGTCTCAGTCATATCCCACTCAGGATATCCGGAAACACACAAGTTTCCTTACCATAAGTCTTTCAGCCTGTTTACTGGCGGCCGGTCTCATTCTGCTTTTCCTGCCGGAAATCAACTCGCAGTCCAATATTGACATTTTAAGAATGGTAGCCGGAAGTCTGATGGTCTGCATCGCAGTCTATCTTCTGGTTTTTCGAGCTCGCTACCAGGCTTATGCAGAAACAGGAAGCAGGATATGCAAGAAAAGCCTGACTTTCACAAAGGATCAGTTCCCCCATTTGAACAAATATCTGGCAGATTATTGCAGCCTTCCGGTTTTTCCGGCAGAAGGGGCACAGCTATATCTGCAGGTAATCCATTCGAAAGATAACCGATACGCTGCATTTCAACTGCTCACCTACACATCTTTCTTGTATGAACCTGTCACAGAATTGTGCTGTCTGAAAGGAGAAAAAGCGGCTGCATTCATCAATTCTCTACACACTTCTCATGGATTTCATCATTGATACTTTTTTGCATATAGACCAGCATCTGATTTCACTCGTACAAGAGTATCACGGATGGACGTATGCCATATTGTTTGTAATCATATTTTGTGAAACCGGACTTGTAGTCCTGCCATTTTTACCCGGAGACTCCCTTCTGTTTGTCTCCGGTGCAGTGGCATCCCTTCCGGGGATGCCACTGGAAATAAGCCTGCTGATGATGGTTATTTTCATCGCAGCCGTGCTTGGTGATTCCTGCAACTACCTGATTGGACATTATTTCGGGAAAAAACTGTTCTCCAAACCAGACTCAAAGATCTTCAAGCAAAGTCATTTGGAGAAAACCCATCATTTCTTCCAGAAATATGGCGGAAAAACCATAATCATTGCCCGTTTTGTCCCCATTGTCCGCACTTTTGCACCGTTTGTCGCCGGAATGGGACACATGAATTATTACTTGTTTATGATTTACAACCTTGTCGGGGCAGCTGTCTGGGTCTTACTTTTTTGCATGACAGGCTATTTCTTTGGAAACATCCCTTTTGTGCAGCAAAACCTCAAAATACTTTTGATGGGCATCGTACTGGTTTCACTCTGCCCTGCCCTCATTGAATATATACGAATAAAAAATAAACGAACAACAGTATGAAAAATTCCCTGTTAAACCGATTTGTACCCAAAGAAAGCAAATTCTTTCCTTTATTAAACCAATTGTCACAAACCGTACTCAATGCTTCTGAACTTCTGATTGACAGCATGAACCATGACACACCAGAGACATGGCAGGAGTATTATCACAAAGTGAAGGAAGCTGAAAGAAAAGGCGACCAGATAACCCAGCAGATTTTCATGGAGCTAGGCCAGACCTTTATCACCCCCTTTGACCGGGAAGACATACATGACCTGGCCTTTTCCATTGATGACGTGACCGACCGCATTCACAGTGCCTCGAAGCGGATTGCCATCTACAAGCCGCACGCCATTTCAGACAGCGGAAAAGAGCTGGCTGTCCTCATACAACAAGGAGCCTCCATCATCTGCAAGGCCATGGATGAGCTGGAAACCTTCAGCAAAAATCCGTCCAGACTGAAAGATTACTGTCAGAAGCTCCATGAGATAGAAAACCATGCGGATGAAGCCTATGACCTTTTCATCATGCAACTGTTTAATGAAGAAACCGACTGCATTGAACTGATCAAGACAAAAGAAATCATGCAGGAACTGGAAAAGACGACAGATGCCGCCGACCATGTAGGAAAGCTCCTGAGAAACATTATCGTAAAATATGCCTGAAAAAAGAATTGCACATGGAATTACTCATCACCATCATTGTACTGGCCCTGATTTTTGACTATATCAACGGTTTTCATGATGCAGCCAACGCAATAGCTACCATTGTTTCTACCAAGGTGCTGACTCCGCTTCAGGCTGTAATCTGGGCTGCCTTTTTCAATTTTCTGGCGTTTTTCATCGCTAAATACCTTATCGGTGATTTCGGCATTGCCAACACTGTGTCAAAAACAGTCTATGAGCAATACATTACTTTGCCAGTCATCTTGTCTGGAGTGATTGCAGCCATCATCTGGAACCTGTGGACCTGGTGGAGAGGAATTCCTTCTTCTTCATCCCATACACTTATCGGCGGGTTTGCGGGAGCCGCCATTGCTGCTTATGGATTTGGTGCCATTCAAAGTTCGGTTATCCTGAAAATCGTGCTTTTCATTTTTCTGGCTCCAGTCATAGGTATGCTTGTAGCCTTCCTCTTCACTCTGATAGTGCTGAATCTGTGCCGTAAGGCCCATCCTCACACCGCAGAGAAATGGTTTAAAAGACTACAGTTGCTCTCGTCCGCCCTGTTCAGCATCGGACATGGACTTAACGACTCGCAAAAGGTAATGGGTATCATTGCAGCTGCCCTGATAGCAGCCCATTCGCAAGGCATTGGCATGGGGGTAAACAACGTAGGCGATTTACCCGACTGGGTCGCTTTTTCCTGCTTTACCGCAATCTCACTGGGAACCATGTCGGGAGGATGGAAAATAGTCCGCACCATGGGAAACCGGATTACCAGAGTTACTCCGCTGGAAGGTGTCATAGCCGAAACAGCCGGTGCATTTACGCTTTATTTTACGGAATATCTGAAAATTCCGGTCAGCACCACCCACACCATATCAGGAGCCATCATCGGAGTGGGCGCCACCCGTCGCCTGTCCGCAGTGCGCTGGGGAGTTACCCGAAGCCTGATGACAGCCTGGGTGCTTACCATCCCGGTAAGTGCGGCATTGGCAGCAGCCATCTATGCACTGATCGGGTAACCAATCTCTTTTTTCAAGGAATAACAAATAAGGAAGAAAAAATAGCACAAACATCAGATTCCAGCAAAAAAAGGACTTTCATAGAGATAATTCTATTAACTTTTATTACTTTTGCACACATTGTGTCAAACATTGTGCAATTTGAAAATGGAAATACAAGACAGTTTTATACAACTTGTTGAAGAAAGCATCCGCGCCAACTGGGACCGTGATGCACTGACAGACTACAAAGGAGCTACGCTGCAATATAAGGACGTGGCCAGAAAGATAGAGAAAATGCATATCCTGTTCGAACATGCAGGAATCCGGAAGGGAGATAAAATCGCGCTGTGCGGGCGCAACAGTGCCAACTGGACGGCCACCTTCCTTGGCATCGTCACTTACGGGGCAGTAGCTGTGCCCATCCTTCACGAATTCAAGGCCGACAACGTACACCACATTGTCAACCACTCGGAGGCACGCATGCTCTTCGTAGGCGACCAGGTGTGGGAAGAATACAACGAAGCGGCCATGCCCAACCTGGAAGGAATCATCGAACTGAAGAATTTTGACCTGGTAGTATCACGCTCGGAGAAGCTCACCTATGCACGCGAGCACCTGAACGAGGAATTCGGGAAGAAATATCCCTGCCGCTTCCGTGCAGAACAGGTATCCTACCGCCGGGAAGAGCCGGAAGAATTAGCTGTCATCAACTACACCTCGGGTACTACCGGCTACTCTAAAGGAGTGATGCTGCCCTACCGTAGCATCATTTCAAACATCGTACACATTGACCAGAAAGTGGGACTGAAAGCGGGCGACAGCATCGTGTCCATGCTTCCGCTGGGACATATCTTCGGACTGGTGTTCGACTTCCTTTACGGTATCACCAAGGGAGCGCATCTGTGGTTCCTCACCCGTATGCCGAGCCCGAAAATCATTGCAGAATCGTTTGCTGTAATCCGTCCGCGCGTCATTGCCTGCGTTCCGCTGATTGTGGAAAAGATTTTCAAGAAGAACATTCTCCCGAAAGTGGACAACAAGCTCGGAAAGCTGTTGCTGAACTTACCTATCATCAGCGATAAAATCAAGGAACAGATTCGTCAGCAGGCCATGGAAGTGTTCGGTGGAAACTTTATCGAAATCGTAATCGGAGGGGCACCGTTCAACCCCGAAGTGGAAGCCTTTCTGCGTAAAATCAACTTCCCCTACACCATCGCATACGGTATGACTGAATGTGCGCCGCTTATCTGCCACAGCCGCTGGGATGAGATTCTGTACACTTCGTGCGGAAAGACCGTGGCCAACATGGAAACTAAGGTAATTTCGGAAGACCCTGAACGGATTCCGGGTGAACTGGTGTGCCGGGGTATGAACGTCATGTTAGGATACTACAAGAACGAAAGTGCTACCGCACAGACTATCGACAAGGACGGCTGGCTGCATACTGGCGACATGGCCATCAAGGATGCGAATGGAAACATCTTCATCAAGGGCCGTTGCAAGAACATGCTGCTTACTGCTTCCGGACAGAACATCTATCCGGAAGAAATTGAAGCTCGCCTGAACAACATGCCTTACGTGAACGAGTCGCTGGTGATTCTCAAAGAGAACAAGCTGGTAGCGCTGGTTTATCCGGACAATGAAGACGCCTTCTCGCAAGGAATGAACAAGAAACAGCTGGAGGAAGCGTTGGAGTTGAACCGCATCGAACTGAACAAGGTACTTCCGGCTTACTCGCAGATTACGCAGGTGAAGCTTTATCCGGAAGAATTTGAAAAGACAGCCAAGAAGAGCATCAAGCGCTTCTTGTACCAGTAAAAAAACGGACATAAAAAACGCCTTTGCGTTTGAAGTAAAACGCATTTGCGTTTTGTTTTAAACATAAAGGTGTTTTGGCACAGATATACTTACACCTGAAAAACTGCGTTTTTCGCTTGGCTCTCCTCTCACCTTTCACTACCTTTGCCGCAGACTTAAAACGAAGGAAAGATGATGGAATTTCTTTACATACACTGGAATCCGGACCCGGCATTGTTTCATCTCGGCGGTTTTACCCTCCGATGGTACAGCGTGCTGTGGATGATTGCCATTCTGACCGGCAGTCAGGTAGTCTACTATTTGTACAAGCAAAAGGGACTTCCGCTGGATACTTTCCAGACGCTGTTTACCTATAGTTTTATCGGTATCTTTGCCGGGGCACGCTTGGGGCACTGTCTGTTCTATGACCCGCAGTATTTCCTGAGTCATCCGCTGGAAATCATATTGCCGGTACATTTCCTGCCACAGGGCGGATGGGTGTTTACCGGATATGCCGGACTGGCCAGCCACGGAGGTACGCTGGGACTGATTCTGGCACTAGTGCTTTTCTGCAGGAAAACGAAGATTCATTTTCTCGATATTCTGGATATGATGGGAGTGGCTGCTCCCGTGGCTGCCGGATTTATCCGACTGGCCAACTTGATGAACTCGGAAATCATCGGCATGCCGTCGGACGTGCCTTGGGCGTTTATCTTCGAACGGGTGGATATGCAGCCCCGTCATCCGGCGCAGCTCTACGAAGCACTGGCCTACTTCCTGTTCTTCCTGATAATGGTGGTCATCTTCCGGAAGAAGAAAGAAAACGTACGGAAAGGCTTCTATTTCGGTTTGTGCATCACCCTGATTTTCACCTTCCGCTTCTTCGTGGAGTTCCTGAAAGAAAGACAGGTGGACTTTGAGAATGCGCTCCCGATAGACATGGGACAGATTCTGAGCATTCCTTTCATCGTGGTAGGATTGTATTTCGTATTCCGTAAAAACCATTCTGCCCATGTGTGATACAGCGACCTCGCATACCTGCCTGCTCTGCATGGGCTCCAACCTGGATGCCCTTCTGCACCTGAAGAATGCGGAAGACGCCTTGCAACGTCTCTTCCCGGATATTGAATGGGGAGGAATCGTAGAAACCGTGCCGGAGAAAATGGAGAATCCGCAACCGTTTCTGAACCGTGCCGCACGTTTCCGCACCTCACTGCCCATGACGGAGGTGCGAAGCATCCTGAAGCAAATTGAGCAGACAAACGGACGGACTCCGGACAGCAAGAAGGAAGGACGCATCCCGCTTGACATTGACTTGCTTTCCTACGACCAGCAGGTACTCAAACCGGAGGACTGGCAGAAAGAATATGTGCGTCTGGCCTTTCGTCACGCCAGTTTCACGTAACCCAGACGGGTATAGCGCACTCCATGCGACTCATATTGTGACATGACTTTGGCCGAAAGCAGATGCAGGAACTCCTGCGGCTGTATCTGACGGCTGCGGCAACTCAAGGCGTTCGGTGTCAGACTACGGGCGCGGGCCTTGACCAGAAAGGTAAAGCGATTACCGTCGCGGTCGGCCGCCAGTACATTCTGGTCGACAAAGAAATCGGGTTTGTACGTATCTACCTGAAGCCGCACGTTCAGCACCGTGACCTGCAAGTCCTTCAACGTCTCTCCCACCGTTCCTACAAAATGGCTTACCGAAGCAATGCGCGGCTTGCGCACGGTCAGTTCAAAATGCACCACGGCAAAGCGCTTGGCCAGCTCCACCACCCGTTCGTACCGAGGGTTGGTAGGTTCAAACTTATTAGCCAGCCAGAGCATGTAAGAAGGATCCACGTAATAGATTTCAGCCAGATGCTTTCCCTTGTATTTTCCGAAGGGCATCAAATCGTCCAGTGCCCCGTAATAGGACTCAAACTGTGCATTGTCAGCGGTCTCCAACCGCACATTGCAGTTCTGCAGCATGGAAAAAGCACGGGCCGAAGCCGCATCCAGCGTCACTCCTAACGTACGGACAAACAGATAAGAATGAGGAGAAGGAAACTCACGCCACAAGGCATAATACGGACGATATTCTGTGGCCATGCTGATAAGATAGACACCCTTGTCGCTCGTACGTCCACGATTAAACAGTTCCAGTTCCTTTAGTACTTGTGCGGTGATTTCCATACCTGCCTCCTGCTTTGAAAGGCAAGATAAACAAAAAGAATTAAAAATGCAAGTTTATACATACAAAACGGGAGGAAAAGTCCCCAAACAGGCTTCTCCTCCCGCATAATGATATGGAATTCTAACAATTAATCGTTACAGAATGGCTTTCACGGTTTCCAGCATACCTTTTTCCTGAATGCTGTCCAGGTTCTTCTTCACGGCTTCTGCCAGTCCCGGAATCAGGTTCAGGTCTTCGCCCCAGATAAAGGTGGCACCCAGCACGCCTTCGGTTACCTTGGCTGTATCACCCGTGGCCCACAACTGTTTCAGCAGGTCCATGATTTCCTGTGCGTCATTGGGCACGATTTCTGCGCCATCGGCACGTACACCACCTTTGTAGTAGGTAATGATGGCGGCCAGTCCCAATACCAGCCCTTCAGGCAACTTGCCCTTGCGTTCCAAGTAAGTCTTCAAACCCGGCAAATCGCGTGTCTGGTATTTTGGGAAGGAATTCAGCATGATAGAAGTCACCTGATGGTCTACAAACGGATTGTTGAAGCGTTCCAGCACGTCATGTGCAAATTTTTCCAATTCTGCTTTCGGCAGGTTCAGGGTTTCCATCAGTTCCTCGAACATTACTTTATGGATAAACTTGCCTACTACCGGATGCTGGCAGGCATCACGCACGATATTGATACCCGACAAGTAAGCTACCGGAGAAAGCACGGTGTGTGGTCCGTTCAGCAAAGTCACTTTCCGTTCGTGGTACGGTGCTTCCGACGGCACAAAGAGCACATTCAGTCCGGCTTTGTCGGCCGGGAATTCGGCAGCTACTTCCTGAGGTGCTTCAATTACCCACAGATGGAAAATTTCGGCCTGCACCACCATGTTGTCATCGTATTGCAGTTTTTCTTTGATAGCCGCAATATCCTTGCGCGGGAATCCCGGTACGATACGGTCAACCAATGTAGCATACACACCACAAGCCTTTTCAAACCATTGCTTGAAGTCATCTCCCAAGTTCCAAAGCTCAATATACTGATAGATGGTTTCTTTCAACTTGTGTCCGTTCAGGAAAATCAGTTCACAGGGGAAGATAATCAATCCCTTTGACATATCTCCCTGGAAGGTTTTATAGCGATGATACAAAAGTTGTGTCAGCTTGCCCGGATAAGAAGAAGCCGGTGCATTTTCCAGTTTGCAGGAAGGGTCGAACGCAATACCTGCTTCGGTTGTATTGGAGATTACGAAACGCATTTCCGGCTGTTCGGCCAGCTTCATGAACTCTTCAAACTGACTGTAAGGATTCAGTGCACGGCTGATTACGTCAATCATGGTCAGGCTGTTCACCGTTTCCCCTTTGTCCAAGCCCTGCAAATTGACATGATAAAGACAATCCTGCGCGTTCAGCATGTCAATCATTCCTTTTTCGATGGGCTGAACCACCACTACACTGCTGTTGAAATCAGCCTTTTCGTTCATGTTGTAGATAATCCAGTCAACAAACGCACGAAGGAAATTACCTTCGCCAAACTGAATAATTCTTTCCGGACGGACCGTTTTCTTTGCGGTCTCTTTGTTTAATGCTTTCATATTATATCTTTAATAACAAAATTGTTGTCCTTTCGGCCTTTTGGTTGCATTTTACCCTTCAAAAATTAGAAGAGTTGAATGTAACCCGTTGTTTTTCACATACTTGTCTATCCATCTATGGATTTAATTTTCATAAATGAGTGTTGCAAAGGTAATAAATATTTTGTTATTCCAAATAAAATTTCTACTTTCGTGTTCGATAACGGATAGGTATTCGATATTTTATGTTGCCCAACATAAATAAATTGTAAGTTATCTATTCAATACTATATTATTTGAAAACAACTACGAAACTTAAAAATACAATTTATCATGAAGAAATTTATGGACGAAAACTTCCTGCTGCAAACTGAAACCGCACAGGAGTTATATCACAATCATGCGGCTAAAATGCCGATTATTGACTATCACTGCCACCTGATTCCAAAAATGGTAGCCGACGATTACCAGTTCAAATCCATTACTGAAATCTGGCTGGGAGGTGACCACTATAAATGGCGTGCCATGCGAAGCAACGGAGTGGCAGAACGTTACTGCACCGGAACAGACACTACCGACTGGGAAAAGTTCGAAAAATGGGCTGAAACTGTTCCTTATACATTCCGCAACCCGCTGTATCACTGGACACACCTGGAACTGAAGACTGCTTTCGGCATCGATAAGATTCTGAATCCGTCTACCGCCCGCGAAATTTTTGACGAATGTAATGCCAAACTGGCTACTCCGGAATATTCAGCTCGCAACCTGATGCGTCGCTATCATGTAGAAACAGTCTGCACAACGGACGACCCGGTAGATTCACTGGAATATCACATCGCTACCCGTGAAAGCGGATTTGAAATCAAGATGCTGCCTACCTGGCGTCCGGATAAGGCAATGGCAGTAGAAGTGCCGGCTGAATTCCGTGCCTACGTAGAAAAACTGGCAGAAGTAAGCGGTGTCAGCATCTCTAACTTTGACGACATGATTGAAGCGCTGCGCAAACGTCACGCTTTCTTTGCCGAACAAGGCTGTAAGTTGTCCGACCACGGTATTGAAGAGTTCTATGCAGAAGATTATACGGATGCGGAAATCCGCGCCATCTTCAACAAGGTATACGGTGGTACGGAACTGACACACGAAGAAATTCTGAAGTTCAAGTCGGCCATGCTGGTGGTATTCGGCGAAATGGACTGGGAAACTGGCTGGACACAGCAGTTCCACTACGGTGCTATCCGCAACAACAATACCAAGATGTTCAAGCTGTTAGGACCTGACACTGGTTTCGACTCTATCGGTGAATTTACCACAGCCAAATCTATGGCAAAATACCTGGATCGCCTGAACTCAGAAGGAAAGCTTACTAAGACCATTCTCTACAACCTGAATCCTTGCGCCAACGAAGTAATCGCTACCATGTTGGGCAACTTCCAGGATGGTTCTATCCCGGGAAAAATCCAGTTCGGTTCAGGCTGGTGGTTCCTCGATCAGAAAGACGGTATGGAAAAACAGATGAACGCACTTTCCCTGCTGGGATTGCTGAGCCGCTTCGTAGGTATGCTTACCGACTCACGTTCCTTCCTTTCTTACCCGCGTCATGAATACTTCCGCCGTACACTCTGTAACCTGCTGGGAAGAGATGTAGAAAACGGTGAAATTCCTGAATGCGAAATGCCGCGCGTACAACAGATGGTGGAAGACATCTGCTACAACAACGCCAAGAATTTTTTCCAGTTCTAAGAAATTACGGTATATCTAAAAACAGATACAACTCGTTTGCAAGGCTGTTCCTTTTCGGAATGGCCTTGTTTTATTTATATCTTTTTTCGTTTGCCTTTCCTCTCACCTTTCACTATCTTTTCATAAGACAGGAAGCGGTTCGGGATAGCCAAACCTGAAAAACTTTGTTTTTCGTTTGTCTCTCCTCTCACCTTTCACTATCTTTGCGTTCCTTTAGCAAAAAAGAGAGACAATGACAGTAAAATTTATGAGTCTGGCCAGCGGCAGCAGCGGAAACTGTTACTACCTGGCTACTGACAACACCGCCATATTGGTTGATGCCGGTATCGGTATCCGCACCATCAAGAAGGTATTTAAGGAACGTATGCTAAACCTTGAAGGGATACAGGCTGTACTGGTTACTCATGACCACGCCGACCACATCAAGGCAGTAGGGCATTTGGGAGAGAAGCACGGGATTCCGGTATATACCACTCCGGAAATACACGAAGGCATGAAGCACAGCTACTGCATGACCGAACGATTAAGTCCCGAACGTACCCGCTTTATCCGGAAAGAAGAAACATTCAGCGTAGGAGATTTCACCATCACCTGCTTCGAAGTGCCTCACGACGGAACCGACAACGTGGGTTACTGCATCACGGCAGGCGATAAGACATTCTCTTTCCTGACCGACATCGGGCATATCACCCCGACTGCCTCACGCTTCATACAGCAGGCTGATTACCTGATACTGGAAGCCAACTACGACGACAGCATGCTCCAGATGGGACCTTACCCACAGCATCTGAAGGAGCGCATTGCCGGCCCGAACGGACACATGAGCAACCACGAAATGGCCGACTACCTGAGTCATCATTTTCCCCAGCGTTTGAAACATTTATGGCTCTGCCACCTGAGCAAGGACAACAACCATCCGGAGCTGGCTTTCAAGACAGTGGAACTGGCATTCCGGCAGGAAAACATCATCGTAGGAAAAGACGTGGAAGTAACTCCACTGAAGCGAACCACTCCTTCTGAAATGTATATCCTGGAATAACAGAAGAAAAGAATAAAAGCCATCGGGGCGTTTCCTCTAAAGTAAAGAAACGCCCCGATGGCTTTCTTATTACAAACTGCGAATCAGCGCAATCTTTCGTACGCCTTTACCAGCATCTCATCCTTGCCGATAGCACGGATAGCCAGCCAGTTCAGGATAATGCTTACCAATGGAAGACAAACTGTCCATGAAGGCATGAAACTGTAGTCATCGAATGCCTTGTCCGGATTTACGACAAAATAAGCCAGTACCAAATAGTAACCAACCAGCACAATCGTATTGAAGATGGTCAGACGAATCTGCAACATACGTTTCCGGTAAAGGAAAATAGTCACCAAAGCCATCACAGCCACTACTACCAGTATCGCAAACAAAGCCCACGGCGTATAGTTCACCGCTCCGTCCGGAAGCAGGTATGAAAGGTTTGTCATCTCACAAATATTTTTATCGGTATAGAAGCTGCCCACGGGAACAGACATCATTACTACCATCAAGATAGCTACTACGAGCAAATAAACGGTCTGTATTCTCTGTATCATAATCAATCGTATTAAGGTTTCCAAAACAAATGTCATTCTGAGGGCGACGGTTCTTGCCGTCTACACTCAGAATGACAAGCCCAAATGCGCATGCGCATTCACTAAAATCTTTACCTATAGGAGGATTACTGCAATTTTTCCTTTTCCTTTGCCGGGTTTCTGTAATAAACCTTTCCTTCTATGTACTCCTGAGTCGCAATCAACGTCGGTTTCGGGAGTTTTTCATAATAACGAGAGATTTCAATCTGTTCTCTGTTTTCAAACACCTCTTCAAGGTTATCGTTATAAGAAGCAAACTCCTGCAGTTTCTTGGAAAGGTCATTCTTCATTTCGGCAGCAATCTGGTTGGCACGCTTGCCGATGATAGATACTGTTTCATAAATATTGCCTGTGTCCTCACAGAGTTCCATCAAATTACGTGTAACCGTATTTGTAGGAGCGTTTGTTTTTTTGTAATCCATAACTTAATTTATAATTATAAACGTTTATATTATTCTTCATCTGTAGAAATGTACTTGCTGACTTCTTTGAAGATGTCTTCCACTTCTTTCATGTATTTGCTTTCCGGGAACTCATTCTTGAAAGCATAATATTCATCCACGGTTTCGCGCATACGGTCTTCTCTCTTTTCCAGCACACTCTCCTTTGCCATGTGATACTTGGCACGGAGAATCAGAATAGAAAGTTCCTCACGCAATTTGGTGTAAGGATATTCTTTCAACACATTCTGTGCTGTGACAATGGCTGCCAGATAATTGTTACCCGTGCTGCTATACACCGAATTTCCTGAATAAGAGCCCAAGTCGTAATAGAGTTTGGAAGAAAGGTATTCCTTCTCCACCAACTTGTCCTGCAACTCAAAAATCATGTTCTGGGCAATATCCTTTCGCTGACTTGCGGGAAAATACTCCAAAAACATCTGCAGTTCCTGAATAGCCTTGTACGTGCTGCTCTGGTCCAGACGTGGTTCCGGAGTATCAAGGAACAAAGCCTTTCCGCTATGAAAACGCGCCAGTTCCGTATAAGTACCGCGCGGATAAGTCGTATAATACGTATTAAAATAATGTGAAGCAGTCACAAAATCACCCTGGTTGTAATAAGTCATTGCCAGCATATACAAAGACTCTTCCCCGTTGGCCGTACCCTTCAGAATAGGAATCAATTCTTCCAGAATGGTTGCCGCACGTGAATTCTGTCCCTTGGCAAAATAGCTTTTCGCCGCTTCGTATTTGTATTCATAGTCAGTGCTTTTCAGCACTTTATTGTACTCTCCGCATGAAGATAAAACTCCAGCAGAAAGGAGGACCATTGCGATATATTTTTTCATATATAATTGATATAGTTGCGCAAAATTACTCTTTTCCAGCGAATAATGCAACTCCAGGCCATTTTTTAATGTAATTTTTCAGGATTGCAAAGTATGGTATAAAATATATATGTAATTTTACAACCGTTTTCATTCACCAATATTCAGATGCAATGGATTTTGAACTGATATCCGACTATCAGCCTACCGGCGACCAGCCGGAGGCCATCGCCCAACTGACTGAAGGTATCCGGCAGCATGTGCCTGCACAGACGCTGCTGGGAGTAACCGGCTCTGGAAAGACTTTTACCATTGCCAATGTCATCAAGAACATCAACAAGCCGACACTGATTCTGAGTCACAACAAGACACTGGCCGCCCAGCTTTACGGGGAGTTCAAAAATTTCTTCCCTCACAATGCGGTGGAGTATTATGTGTCTTACTACGACTATTATCAGCCGGAAGCATACATTCCGTCGACCGATACTTATATTGAAAAAGACCTGGCCATCAACGAAGAAATCGACAAGCTTCGTCTGGCTGCAACTTCTTCCCTCCTTTCCGGCCGGAAGGATGTCATCGTGGTATCGTCCGTATCGTGTATCTACGGTATGGGAAACCCGGCAGATTTCTACAACAACGTGATTGAAATCAAAAAAGGAAAGCTGCTGGACCGCAACGTATTCCTCCGCCGGCTGGTGGACAGTCTGTACGTTCGGAATGACATCGAGCTGAACCGAGGCAACTTCCGTGTAAAAGGTGATACGGTGGACATCTTCCTGGCTTATACCGACAGTGTGCTGCGGGTAATGTTCTGGGACGATGAGATTGACGGTATTGAAGAGATAGACCCGGTTTCAGGACACCGTATCGGTACGTTCGAAGAATATAAGATTTATCCGGCCAACCTGTTCATGACAACCAAGGAAAGTACGCTCCGCGCCATTCATCAGATTGAAGACGATCTGACCAAGCAGGTGGCTTATTTTGAAGAAATCGGTAAACCTTACGAAGCCAAACGTCTGTACGAGCGTGTGACCTACGACATGGAAATGCTGCGCGAGCTGGGACATTGTTCGGGGATTGAAAACTATTCACGTTACTTCGACGGACGCGAACCGGGCACCCGTCCCTACTGTCTGCTTGATTTCTTCCCTGAAGATTTTCTGATTGTCATCGATGAAAGTCACGTCAGCGTACCGCAAATCAGGGCCATGTACGGCGGTGACCGTGCCCGCAAGACAAATCTGGTGGAATACGGATTCCGTCTGCCGGCCGCCATGGACAACCGTCCGCTTACATTCGAAGAGTTCCAGCAGATGGCCAAGCAGGTGATTTACGTGAGTGCCACTCCGGCAGAATACGAACTGCAACAGAGTGAAGGTATCGTAGTGGAACAGGTGATTCGTCCTACGGGACTGTTGGACCCGGTGATTGACGTACGTCCCAGCCTGAACCAGATAGACGACCTGATGGAAGAGATTCAGCAGCGCATCGAAAGGGAGGAGCGTGTGCTTGTCACTACCCTGACCAAGCGCATGGCAGAAGAACTGACGGAATACCTGCTCAACAACGGTATCCGCTGCGCTTATATCCACAGCGACGTGGAAACACTGGAGCGTATCAAAATCATGGACGAACTGCGGGAAGGTATCTACGATGTGCTGGTGGGTGTCAACCTGCTGCGTGAGGGACTCGACTTGCCGGAGGTGTCGCTCGTAGCTATCCTGGATGCCGACAAGGAAGGTTTCCTGCGTTCGCACCGCTCGCTCACCCAGACGGCCGGACGTGCTGCCCGCAACGTGAACGGAAAGGTCATCATGTATGCCGACCGTATTACGGACAGCATGCGACAGACCATCGATGAGACCAACCGCCGACGGGAAAAGCAGTTGGCTTACAACGAAGCACACGGCATCACGCCGAAACAAATTACCCGTTCACGCGCCAATGCCCTGCTCGACATCGAAAAACAGTCGTCTCAGGAAAACAGCAGCAAACCCAAAGAACCACGGGCTTATACCGAAACTGAAGCCCAGCTTCATGCAGCCGCCGACCCTGTGGTACAGTATATGACAAAGGGCCAGTTGCAGAAGAGCATCGAACAGACCCGCAAGCTGATGCAGGAAGCAGCCAAGAAACTGGACTTTATCGAAGCAGCACAATACCGCGACGAGTTGCTTAAACTTGAGGAACTTCTGAAAGAAAAGTCCTGATATTGGCCAGGGCTTTCTGCGACAAACGCTCTACGCTTTGAACGGATTTTCCGGATATATAAGGCGTGTACAACACATTCGGAATATCCTTCAGAGCATCGCGAGCCACACCCATGCCAGTCGCATCACACAGGTAATAGCTGTGCTTGCATGTTCTCAGCCATTTCTTCAGGGCATCTACCTCAAAAGTAGGTCCTACAGACGTATTTACCAGTATCTTACGGTCGCCCATCAAGGCAAACTCCGGCTCACCCAGCAGGTAATTGTTGCGCGGCAGGCAGGTACAGATGATTTCCGCTTCCGTCAGCAAATCGGCCAGCGGGCGGTAGGAAATGCCCTTTGCTTCGGCTTCCGGTTTACGGGTACGGCTGTAGTACAGCACCTCGGCACCGAAAAACCGCATGGCTTCGGCAACCATTCCTCCGGTCTTCCCCAGACCGATGATTCCCACCTTACGTCCTGTCAGTTCCGTACTTTCTTCCAGCCAGCGTACATTACCAAAGCCATGAAGCAGACGCACCAGTTCACTGACTACGTATTCCACCACACCTTCATCGCCATAATCTTTCACTCCTAACACCGTAATTCCCCTTTTGCGGGCCTCTATCACATCTACATTCGAACTTTCCGGGTTATAGAGCGTACAGCACATACCTATATAACGGATGTTCGGGCAAGCATCCAGCACAGACCGACGGATAGGCGTACGGAAAGATACCAGCAGACAATCGGCATTGCCAATACGGCGAATTACTTCCTCTTCTTCAGTGGGAAAATCATGATATACAACCACTTCTTCCCCTATTGTTTTCAATTGTTCGAGCGCCGCTTCATTCAGCAACGTCTCGTCTACGGCTACTATTTTCTTGAAATTCATATCTTCTTTATGTAAATTATTCATTCGAAAGTACATAAAACCCGATAATGCCGCAAGGAAAATCCGCAGAGTTTTGTAGGAAAGGAAATACGCACAACAAAACAACTGAATTCCCATGTACAAAAGCACTTTCAAAATGAGAGATAATTTGATATAAAAATTATATTATGACATCATTTTTTCAAATAATATATCCTTTTTAATTTATTATTTATACTTTTGCGACAAAATCAAAACAAACAGAAAATGGAACAGCTTACAAAAATTGTGCAAGAAATCAGTTCGTTTATGTGGGGATGGCCCATGATTATCATGCTCCTGGGCACCCATCTTTATCTCACCATCCGGTTGCGTTTTCCGCAGTTACATATCCTCAAGGCCTTACGACTCTCTGTAAGCAAGGATAAAGATGCAGGAGGCGATGTCAGCCAGTTCGGAGCACTGGCCACTTCACTGGCAGCTACCATCGGGACCGGAAACATTATCGGAGTAGCGACCGCCGTCGCATTGGGCGGACCGGGTGCCGTGTTCTGGTGCTGGCTGACAGGTGTACTGGGCATGTCGACCAAATACGCTGAAGGACTTCTGGCCGTAAAATACCGCATAAAGAATTCGTCGGGCGAGATGATTGGCGGACCGATGTATGCGCTGGAACGCGGCTTAGGATTGAAATGGCTCGGAGTTCTGTTCTGTATCTTTACCGCACTGGCTGCTTTCGGCATCGGCAACACGGTACAGGCCAACTCAATTTCCCTGCTGCTGAATGAATCGTACGGAGTATCTCCTCACCTGACAGGTATCCTGATGAGTATTCTCACGGCTTTGGTAGTCATCGGCGGAGTAAAGAGCATCGCCAGAGTCTGTATGGGCCTCGTACCCATTATGGCCTTACTCTATGTAGGGGGATGTATTTATATTCTGATCGTCAACCATGCCTATTTAGGAGAATCTTTCCGGCTGATTTTTGAATCTGCCTTTTCGGCACGGGCGGCAGGCAGCGGATTCATAGGAACCACGGTCATGATGGCTGCCCGCTACGGTATTGCCCGCGGACTATTCTCCAACGAATCAGGACTGGGTTCCGCACCGATTGTAGCCGCCGCAGCACAGACACGCAACCCCGTACGTCAGGCACTGGTCTCCTCTACCGGAACTTTCTGGGATACGGTCGTGATATGTGCGCTGACAGGTCTCGTACTGGTAAGCAGTATCCTGGCCTATCCGGACATTGATTATACCAGCGACGCGGCACTCACCAAGATGGCTTTTGCCAAAATCCCCTATATCGGTACTCCCATCCTTTCGTTTGGTATCGTCACTTTTGCCTTCAGCACCATTTTAGGATGGACCTATTACTCACAGAAAGCAGTAGAATACCTGGGTGGAAAGAAAATCATGTTTGCCTATCGTCTGATGTGGATTCTGATGATTTACGAGGGTTCCGTCATCAACCTCGCTCTTGTGTGGAACTTTGCCGACTTGGTTAATGCCCTCATGGCTATTCCTAATCTCATTTCATTGGTTCTGCTGTCGGGAGTGGTTGTCAGCGAAACGCGTAAATATTTATGGGACAATCGCTTGAACGACTATCACGAAGAATAAGTTCTATCTCCGGAAAACATGCCTGCGTCTGCTATAAAACGCAAGTACGTTTCCATCCAAACGCAAGTACGTTTAAAGTAAAACACAAGTGCGTTTCAATGCAAATGCCTAAGCGTTCTAATTAAAACGTCCTTGCGTTTTTTATTTCATTCTCTCATTCATGATGAATCACACACAATCCACATTTACGGGCTATATCCTCATCACTCTCTCAGGACAACTGATTGATATGCAAAAAGCCCCGGAAAACCTTATGCAAGTCTCCGGGGCTCTTCTTATTTATCAATCTCTCTTATTTTGCTTCGTTCAAGTCGATGCCTTTGTTGCGCAGTGTCATGGCCATCAGACGAACATAGTTAGAATACTGTTTTTCGTCCAACGTCTGCTTCATCAATTTCAAGTTACCGTAAACAGCCTTACGAACTTTTTCTTTGTTTTCTGTCTTTGAAGAATTTGCACGAGTCATTTCCTGTTCAAAGTAGTCGCAGATGTCAGCAACTTTTTCATGCTGGTTAGATGAAAGATTCAAATATTTAGTCAGCTTTGACTTGTTGATTGAACCATTCCATTTCTGTGCATTGTTGTCCTGTACACCTTCTGCAAACATAGAAACTGAAAATACCAATGCGGCTGCTAATGTTAATCCTAATCTTTTCATACCTTTAAAATCTTTTACCTAAAAACTTTGTTACCTAAATAATTTAAAATCTAGCTTAGCTCGAGCTTTTTTTCCTTTTACCGCCACAAAGATAAGGATATGTTGGACAACATAAAAATAAACTACAAAGAAAGTTGCTCTACCCCTATCATTTATTGACGTATATCAAGAAAGGTATAGCAAAATGAACAATTTCTTCACATTTTTGTAATATAAAACTTCATTTCACTTTCTATTGATTACCCTTTGAACCGTATCCGCATAAAAAAAAGGCTTTCAGGATATTTCCTGAAAGCCTTTTGCTTCATTATGTCATAAATTCTGCGGATTATCCACCGAAGTTATCATACATGATAGAAGATTCTTCTACGCCGAGGCTATCCAGCATAGCGACAACTGCCTTCGACATCGGACCAGGACCACACATGTAGTATTCGATGTCTTCCGGAGCTTCGTGGTCTTTCAAGTAAGTGTTCAACATTACCTGATGAACGAATCCTGCTGTATACTTCACGCCAGCTGCATCGGCTGCAGGGTCCGGACGGTCCAGAGCCAGATGGAAGTGGAAGTTCGGGAAGTCTTTTTCCAGTTTCAAGAAGTCGTCCAGATAGAACACTTCGTTCAACGCACGCGCACCATAGAAGTAATGCAATTCACGGTCAGTAGTATGCAATGTACGAGTCATGTGCATAATCTGTGCACGAAGCGGAGCCATACCGGCACCACCACCTACCCAGATCATTTCCTTCTTAGAATCGAAAATCGGATGGAAGTCTCCGTAAGGACCACTCATCAATACCTTGTCACCCGGTTTCAGGGTAAAGATATAAGAAGAAGCGATACCCGGATTTACATCCATGAATCCGCTGCGGTCTGGCTTGAACGGAGGAGTTGCGATACGAACTGTCAACATGAACACGTCACCTTCTGCAGGGTAGTTAGCCATAGAGTAAGCACGGATAGTTTCTTCTTCGTTCTTACATTTCAGACCGAACAAACCGAATTTTTCCCATGCAGGCAAGTATTCAGCACCGATAAGATCTTTGTCGATATCCTTGTTGTAATCCATTTCGAATTTAGGAATCTTAATCTGTGCGTATGAACCCGGGATAAAGTCCATGTGCGCACCCTTAGGCAACTGCACTTTGAACTCTTTGATAAAGGTAGCCACGTTCTTGTTGGAGATAACTGTACATTCGTATTCCTTTACACCCATTACAGATTCAGGAACCTTGATAGCCATATCTCCCTTCACTTTCACCTGACAGCCCAGACGCCAGTGGTCTTTCTGCTGTTTACGGCTGAAGTGGCTCACCTCAGAAGGCAGGATTTCGCCTCCACCTTCTACTACCTGACATTTACACTGTCCGCAAGACCCCTTACCACCACAAGCTGAAGGCAAGAACACTCCGTTTACGGCCAATGTGTTCAGCAATGTAGAGCCAGACTCTACTTCCATATCCTTATCGCCGTTGATAGTCAGTTTCACATTACCGGAAGCAACGAGGAAATTCTTTGCAACCAGCAGGATGACTACCAGCACCAGAATAGTCACGAGGAATACTCCAATGCTTGCTAAAATAAAATTCATATCCATTGTCTTATTCCTTTCCTATTAGATGTTCAAACCAGAGAAACACATAAATGCCATTGCCATCAGACCTACAGTGATGAATGTGATGCCCAAGCCTTTCAGCGGAGCAGGTACGTCAGAGTAAGCCATTTTTTCACGGATAGCAGCCAGACCTACGATAGCCAGCAACCAGCCGATACCTGAACCCAGTGCGTAAGAGATAGAATCCCAGATATCGCCGATGTATTTAGCATCAGACGGGCTCAGAGTGATACGCTGCTGCATGAACAGAGAAGCACCCATGATGGCACAGTTTACAGCAATCAACGGCAGGAAGATACCCAGTGACGCATACAGTGAAGGACTGAAGCGTTCTACAATCATTTCTACCAGCTGAACGATAGCCGCAATTACGGCAATGAAAAGAATGAAGCTAAGGAAGCTCAAGTCAATTCCCAGAATGCCGTCGGCAGCCAGTACCTTCGTCTGCAGAAGGTAGTTCACCGGCAAGGTAACCACCAGCACGAAAGTTACGGCGATACCCAGACCGAGGGCAGTCTTCACGTTCTTCGATACCGCCAGGTATGAACACATACCCAGGAAGAACGCAAATATCATATTGTCCACAAAGATTGAGCGGACCAATAAACTAAAAAAATGTTCCATAATTCTGGATTTTTAATTTCCGTTGTTGGTTAATAATTATTCTTTTTCTTGCAACTCTTTGTGTTTTGCACGCTGATACCAGATCAGGCAAGCTACGATGATCAAAGCCATCGGCGGCATCAACATCAAACCGTTGTTTACATAACCGGCATTCTTTACAGCCTCATAGTTCAGGATGTTGAAGCCCAACAGTGTTCCTGAACCCAGCAATTCACGGAAGAATGCAACGATTACCAGAATCTTGGCATAACCCAGACCGTTACCAATACCATCAAGGCATGATTCCCACGGACCGTTTGACATAGCAAATGCTTCCAGACGTCCCATCAGGATACAGTTGGTAATGATCAAACCTACGTATACAGACAACTGTACGCTCACGTCGTAGGCAAAAGCTTTCAGCAACTCACTTACGATAGTTACCAAAGCAGCTACAACTACCAGCTGTACGATGATACGAATACGGTTAGGCACTGTCTTACGCAACAAAGAAATCACTACGTTAGAAAAAGCAGTAATAATGGTTACAGAAAGACCCATCACGATGGCCGGCTCCAGTTTGGAGGTTACAGCCAGTGCAGAACAGATACCCAACACCTGTACGGTTACCGGGTTGTTCATGCCTATAGGAGTAGAAAATACTTCTCTGTTTTTAGCTGAAAATAAACTTCCCATTTTCGTTCTCCTCCTTATTCTTTAGATGTTAAAAATTTAGCGTAATGTGTCATACATCCTTTCAACATGGCATCTACACCAACTGAAGTGATTGTACCACCAGAGATACCGTCTACCTGGAATTCCGGATTTTCAACTTTTCCGTTCTTTACAACTCCCAGTGCAACGGCTTCACCGTCCATTACATGCTTGTCCTTAAATTCACTCTGGAAATGATCTCCTGCAATTTCTGCTCCCAGACCCGGAGTTTCAGACGCATGAGAGAAGTAAGTTCCGTATACTGTATTCTTGTCTTCGTTCAAGGCAACATATCCCCAGATAGCACCCCAAAGACCGGCACCGTATACCGGAATTACATATTTAGTCTGTCCTTCGATTTCACATACGAAGATGTGAGCACGACCGTTTTCCTTGAAATCTTTTTCGTAAGAAGTCACGAAAGCGCCTTCATACGGAGTCAGTGTACCGTCTTCAGCTACCACCATATCCGATTTCACCACTTTAGCAAATTCAGCTTCTGCATCCTGCACACCTTTGATGCCCAGTGAAGAAAGAATCTGCTTCTTTGTATCCAGCTCTACGTTCTTTCCCTGCAAGTCGCGCAAAGAAGAGTTCACGAAAGCCAGCAAGAATGCTACGATAACAACCATTACCGAAGCATAAATGATAGTATAAGAGTTACTATTAGTATTCATTGTATTTTCGGTTTTTATTTGTTAGACATAGCACGTTTTGCACGGCGAGAAATGTTATTCTGAACTACTACGTAGTCAATCAGCGGAGCGAAGATGTTCATCAGCAGGATAGCCAACATCATACCTTCAGGATAACCCGGATTCAATACACGGATAATAATTGCCATGGCACCAATCAGGAAGCCATATACAAACTTACCGTTTTCAGTACGTGAAGAAGTTACAGGGTCTGTAGCCATAAACACAGCACCGAAGCAGAAACCACCCAAGCACAAGTGTTCATACCAAGGCATCTTAGCCATTGCAGTGTCCGGACCGATGGTATTGAAAATCCATCCCATTACCGCACCACCTACAAATACTGACAACATTGTCTTCCAGCTTGCCACACCTGACCACAACAGGATAACCGCACCGATAGCAATAGCGATTACGCTGGTTTCACCGATAGAACCCGGAATCAGACCAGTTACCATATCCCAAGAGAAAGCAGGATATGCCATCGCATCAGTTGCAGTAGAAGCCTGTCCAAGTGCTGTAGCAGCAGTCAGACCGTCTACATTGCTTCCCAAGCCAAAGATGCTGTCGCTGGATACCCATACAGTATCACCAGACATTTTGGTCGGATAAGCAAAGAACAAGAATGCACGAGTAATCAATGCAGGGTTAAAGATATTCATACCTGTACCACCGAACACTTCCTTTGCAAACACCACAGAGAAAGCAGTAGCCACGGCCAGCATCCACAACGGACACTCAACCGGCACAATCATCGGAATCAACATACCGGAAACCAGGAAACCTTCCTGAATTTCTTCCTTCTTCCACTGGGCTACCACAAATTCGATACCCAGACCTACCACGTAGGATACAATGATTTTCGGCAGTACAGCCAGGAAACCATAGCCGAACATTTCCCAGAAGCTTCCTTCTACATTGGTAGCATGGAAATGCTGGTAACCTACATTATACATACCGAACAACAAGGCCGGTATCAGCGCAATCACCACGAACGACATGATACGTTTGCTGTCTATCGCATCGTGGATGTGCGTACCTGTCTTCGAAGTAGTGTTCGGAACAAACAGGAATGTTTCAAACCCGTCGAACACAGAACGAAAAGCATGAAATTTGCCTCCCTCTTCAAAGTTAGGCTTTATCTTATCGAGATAATTTCTTAACGCGTTCATTTATTAATAATCGTTTTAGTTAGCATTAACACATTTCACGGCGGAGCATGTCGAGTCCGTCGCGAACAATACGCTGCAGTTCCATCTTTGAAGAGCAGACAAATTCACACAAGGCAAAGTCTTCCGGAGCTACCTCATAAATACCCAATGCCTCCATCCGGTCAATATCTCCTGCAATGATGGCTTTAATCAGGTATTCCGGCAGAATGTCCATCGGAAGTACATGGTCGTATTCATTTGACATGATCATGTGGCGTTCCCCACCCTTCACACGGGCATCCAACACATACTCTTTCTTTTTACACATCATCCAGCTGAAATAAGAACGGCTGGTACTGAAGTCATTGAAACGCGGCATAATCCAACCCAGCATTTCGTGCACGTCATTTCCTTCCGGAATCACAGTCACCTGGCTGTGAAAAGCTCCCAGATAACCGTTCGCAGAAATCTGCTTACCAGTGAGCACGTTACCGCTGATGTAACGCAAAGCCTTGTCTTTTGTCACGTTGTTTTCAAACACACCTGTCAGCAGTGCACCTACTTTCAGTTTCACGTAGGCAGGCTTGAGCACTTCCGAACCAGTCACTGCTACCGTGCGGGTAAAGTCTACATGACCCGTATTGAACAGACGGCCGATGAAGATAACAGCCTGCGGATCGATAGTCCATACTGTTTCACCCTTGTTTACAGGAGCGATGTGGTTAATCTGTACACCAACGTTACCTGCAGGATGCGGTCCGTCAAATACAGTTACTTCCACGTTCTTCGCCTGCGTCAAAGCCGGTGATTTCTGATTTACACTGATACTCAGGTATGTCTTGGCCATCTTAGCCAATGCATCCAATCCAGTCTGGAAGTTTGCTTCTTCGCCTGAAAGCGCCAGTTCGAATTCTGGAGCCAGCGGGTTTGTGTCGAATGCAGAAACGAAGATAGCACGAGGTGCCACAGTCGGATCAGCTACTACGTCATACGGACGCTGACGGATAAACGCGAACAAACCGGCATTCAGCAGCATTTCCTTTACAGCAGCCCCGTCAAGCGCAGCCACGCTCTTCTTGCCGAATTCTTCAAAGTCCTGTTCCGTAGCAGCCTGCACGGTGATGCTCATCACCTTGCGTCTTGCCCCACGTTCCACGCTTGTCACTACGCCGCTTACCGGCGAAACAAATTTCACTTCTGGATGATTCTTGTCTACAAACAAGGGTCCTCCGGCCATCACATATTCCTGTTCCTTCACGACCACTTTCGGAGTCACGCCTGTAAAATCATCGGGACACAGAGTATAGAATCCCGGCTCTTTCACAGCCACCACTTCCGCAGCCGCCTTACCTTTCAGGTTTATGTCCAAGCCTTTACGCAACTTAATTAAATTTGCCATGTTAGGTTATAAAAAATGGTTTTGTATTTTGCGTGCAAAATTAAATAAAAAAGAGGTGAAAAAAGAATATTTGCCCATCGAATTAGAGAAATATTTCTTTATATCGAAAGGCAAATAGTAAATCACTATGACAAAATGGCTATTCTGCCATATAGAGAGAGCAAAAATACACTTAATATCCCTTGTGCTGGTGCAGCTGAGGGTTCATGTCAATCACTTTTTCCGGAATCGGGAAGACAGTAGTATAGCCGTTTTCCTCTCCCGGAAGCTGCGGACGACAGCTGTACGAACGGGTAAAAACGCCGAAACGAATCATATCCTGCCGTCTCCAGCCCTCCCAGGCCAGCTCCATCATTCGCTCATCCAGCAAATTTTTCAATGTAGCAGTTCTCGGAGCCATACCTACCCGACTTCTCACTAAATTCAGCTCAGCATCGCCATCTTCCCCATTCCGCACCTTGGCCTCACTTTGCATGAGCAGCACGTCAGCGTAGCGGAACAACACGATGTCATTGTCCAGCAGTTTTCCGTCCTTAAGCCCCGTCTTATCGACTTCGTATTTTTTCATTCGGGCTCCGGCTGTTTTCTCGTACGGCTTTCCCGACACATCCAGTGCCACGTTCCAAGGCTCATACACCAATGGAGTAACCCCGTCATCCAGCAGAATCTGATTTCCCTCCAAATCCTTTACCGGCCCGGCAAAATAGCAGTAATCAAAACGGGCATCCACCTGCGGCGTATCATAGCCGAAGGTCTCAAGCACCTCTTTCGTAGCCGACGAGCCATTTTCTCCACTCAGCCCATACGCCTTGGCATGGTTGTAATGCCGCGAACGGAACAAGTAGATAAACTGGTTGGTGTATAAAGTCTTGCTCATGGGAATGACAAAAATATTTTCCTCCGAGGACTCATTGAACACGGCAAAGTTGGCTGTATAATCCTTTTCCAGGGTATATCCTGCAACCGTAATCTTCTCACAATAATAGTTCACCGTTTGCCAGGCATTCAGACGTTGTCCTTCCACTTCGAAAAAGATGGATTTCCCATCCGGACGGCTTCCGTCTGTCCAGTCATCATCGGTATAAACTTCTGCATTCAAAGCTAACTTAGCGAGCAAAAACCACACCACTGGCTGTGTCATTCGCCCGTAATACACTCCCGGCTGATTGCTCCGCTCTTTACTCAAAATAGAAGAAGATTCCGTAAGTTCTTTCACAATGAAATTAAATACTTTAGAACGCTTTTCCTGAACAATATCTTCAACTGCCGGATCACTCTTTTCAATCAGTGGAACGCTCCCGAACAAATCCATGATATAATAATAAAACATGGCTCTCAATGCCCGTACTTCAGCCACACAATCTGCCACATTTTCCCCGGGATGTTTTTCAGCAAAATCCTGTATTCTTTCCAAAGAGCCATTACACAAAATCACCGTACGATACAGGTATTCCCAAGTAGCATAAATCGCCTCATTGTTCACTCCCCAGCGATGCAAGTACAATCCCTGCCAGAATCCACCATCATACCAGTCTCCTCCACGTGTGGGCATGATAGCCTCATCAGTAGTAAACGTATTCAAATCATAGATACCTCGGCCTGTTCCCTGAAGGCCCTGACTGTCGACATATCCACCCACGTAATTATACAACGAAAGCACCCCATTTTTCTGCACGTCCGACAAGGTAGAATAAGCCGTTTCTTCATCCAAACGGTCCTTCGGATTTTCTTCCAGATAACTGCTGCAAGAAGTCCATAACAGCAGAAAAAACGAAGCAAATAATATTGAGTATATTCTTTTCATAATAAGCAGATTAAAAGTTAAGACCTAAACTAATCATATAAGTTCTTGAAAGAGGATAAGTACGTTTGTCGTCCACCCCGAAAGTATTGTCCACCAAGGTAGAATTAATCAGCGGAGTCAGCCCCGAATAGCCGGATATTGTGCCCAGGTTATTAATGGTCAGTGCCAAGCGTGCCCCGTGCAAGAAACGCTGTTTTTTGATAGGTACGTTCCAACCCACAGTCAGGTAATCAAAGTTCACATAATTGCCACTTTCCAGCCAGTAATCCGTTGCCGTCAGGTCATGTATATTCCGTGCCGGAGCCTCAGCCAACACATTGTAATCCGGCAAGCTGTTCATGTTCATGTAACTCAGTGCCGTGCCATTATAAATTTTATGCCCGAATGCTCCGTTTATCTGCAACGACACATCAAAACGCTTGTAACGGAAGCTGATGTTGGAACCTAACAAGGTCTTGGGAGTAGCCTGTCCGGCTACATAACGGTCTTCTCCTTCCTCCAAGTTCACGCCTCCTCCATTCAAGTCAGCAATCTTATAGGTATATCCTCCGTTCCCGTCCGAAACCAGTCCTTCACAATGCGGCAGATAGAAAACGCCCAACGGCTGTCCTACAATCTGATACACGATATTATTGTATCCGCCGTGCAGTCCCGCACCATTCAGTCCGGCCAAAGCCGTATATTGCGCCGCACTGATATATTCTCCTTCATACATACCGCTCAGCGACAGCAATTTGTTCCGCTGGAAAGTTACGTTTGCGTTGATATTCAGCTCCATGTCCTTGGTTCGCAAGGGTGTGATACCGATGGAGAGTTCCGTTCCACTATTCCGCATGGATCCCAGATTAGCCAAAAGTTTGTTATAAGCAAACGGAGGTACACTGACATCATACATATACAGCATATCCCTTGTTTTGGAGAGATAATAGTTCACCGACAGCAACAAGCGGTTCCCGTAAAATCCCATGTCCACCCCCGCATTGAAAGTCGACTTGACTTCCCATTTCAAATCCGGATTGACGTTTTTCAGGCTCTCATACGTCACCAAAGGCGAATTTCCCACGGGAGTTACCCCGTTAGGACGCACCAGTGCCATAGTGGTATACGAATCAATCCCTCCCTGATTTCCTGCCAATCCGTATCCCAATCGCAGCTTCAGGTTATCAATCAGGTGAAAACGTCTCATAAACTTCTCACGGGTTATATTCCACGCAGCAGAAACAGAAGGGAATACGCCCCATTTATGATTCCGTCCAAATTTGGAAGATGCATCCGTACGCAAGTTCACCGTCAGCACGTAACGGTCGTCGTACGTATAATTCACACGTCCCAGGAACGACACCAGATGCGGCTCTTCATAATAGGAACCAGTACCTTCCCAAGGACGCAATGCCCCGCCCTGCAAGCTGTGATACCCCAACTCATTGGAAGAAAAATTAGTCGTGGTCGTGTAAAAGCCGTGAAAACGATTCTTTTCCACCTCCCCTAAAGCCAGCACATCCAGAAAGTGAGCCCCCAATTGCTTCTGATACGTCAGCATCAGGTTTCCTAATAAGGCTTCCGACTTCCGGTTTCCCCGGTAAGCCTGTCCGTTGGCCCATACCGTTGTTGGCAGGAACTGGGCATTTTCTGTTGTGCTATAGGTATAAGAACCCAATAGCACCATCTTCAAATCCTTCAGCAAATTAAAAGTCAGGCGGGCGTGCGAACTGAAATAAGAAGTCTCCTCGCGATTATCTACGTCCATCCAGGCCAATGGATTTGTAATCTGACTGGCCGTCGTAATCTGGTCCCAGCTCCCGGTTTCCGGATCCGGAAAATCAGGGAAGGTAGGATTAAAAGCGGCTGCCGAATAAAAAGTCTTCTGTAAGTCAAACAGCGTACGGTCGCGCTTCATCGAACCGAATAACCCCAATTCACAGTCAATCAGTCCGTCAAGCATCTTCTGCGACATATTCATATTGGCCGTAAACAGTTTCATGCCCTCATTCTGAATCACTCCCTCACGATTCTGAAAGCCTAACGACACCCTGTAATTGGAAGCCTCACCACCCCCATAAAACGCAATGTTATGATTTTGCTGCAAACCTGTCTGCTCAATGGCTTTCTGGAAATCCGTGTCATATCCCTTATCCAGGATACTCCATCCTCGTTCAGCCGCCAGCTTGCGATACTCTGCTCCCGAAAGCATATCCAACCGGCGATAAGCATGCGACACACCAAAACTACCGTTGTAGTTCACGCGTGTCTTCCCTGCCCGGCCTTTCTTGGTGACAATATTAATGACTCCCGACGCTCCACGTGAACCATACTGCGCCGTTTCCGACGCATCCTTCAAAATCGTAAAAGACTCTATATCGGTGGGATATACCGAGGTCAGCATCGTCAAATCACCCAATACTCCGTCCACGATAATCAGCGGGTCATTTCCACTGGTCAGCGAAGTCGTACCACGCAAGCGGACCGACTCCAGCGCCGCCATTCCATTGTTACTCTTCAAGATGGTAAGTCCCGGCACACGTCCCTGAATGGCTTCCAGCGGATTGGTTATCAACTCACGGTTCATCTGTTTTTCCGTAATCTGTTCCACCGAACCGGAAATATTCTTCAAACTACCACGAGCATAACCGATGTTATAAATTGAATCGGGAGGCAATTCGTCTACATTCTGTCCTTGTACATAAAGCGGGAATCCGGCTCCCATACACCCTAAGAACAACAAGCTGTACAAAGCCTGAGATATTGGCTGCATTTTATCCATAGCATACTTAATTTAAGGTCAAAAGGGCGTGAAGATACCAAAACCTCCACGCCCCGTATAATCAGTTCCTTCTTTTCACAAAGAAAAGATATTTCTACCGATAAAGCAAGCCCTGAGCCATGTTATTTCTGCCCGGTCATCATTTTTCTTCCGCAAACATCGGATCCCATGCCGGAAGCTGTATCGGCTTCTGCTTGAAGATGTCCAGCACCTTCTTCGGTACATATTTCGTTTCCAGCACCAGACGGAACATATACTCATTGAACCATTCATCCGTCATAATCAGGTGTCCCTGATAGCCCGATGCAGCTCCCCAACTGTTTTCCACCATCCATTTCTTCGGTTTTCCGTTCGCGTCCAAATCTACTGCCATCAGTGTCATGGCATGTGCCGACATGCTGGCAAACGTCTGGATACGTTCTTTCTTATCCATTCCGAAAGTCGTACCCATCAACGAACCGAAATCATAATTGTTTACATCCAGCAACCCACGCTTACTGTCCAGCTGTGTCACGTCGCTTGAGAAATACATCCGTGTGCTGTCCTTCAATGACGCAATGGCCATTTCCTTGATTTCCTCTACCGGCAGATTCACATACGTCCAGTTCTTTCCATCGTAACGGTGACGGTCGTATGCAATTTCGTAACACTTGTAATATTCACGTGAAGGATCGTTCATCACCATCACATAATTAGTCAGCAGGTTCGTATCACCGTATTTTTCCAGGAACGACATCGGTGTGTGATGCTCTGTAGCCACCACATTCCCCTTGCTGTCCTTACGTACATAGTCGAACTCAGTCGGTGGCACTCCCAAAGTCAGCACCAGCATACGATACACCGTGCTCAGCATCTCTTCCTTACGGCCTTCAATCGTTGCAGCCTTCTCTCCTTTAGCAGCCATTTCTCTCAGTTCCAGTCCGAATTCCTTCAGCTTCAAGCCAATCAAAGAAGACATGTACGAGGTGTGTTCACTGCTGTATGTTTCCGGCATAGCTTCTTTAGGCACGAGACCGTATGTCGACACGATGTCGGCTACTCCCGTAAAGGTACCTCCGTCGCTCAGTGGATGCTTGAACAACCATTCCACTGTCTGGTCGTTCATCGGTTTACCAGCCGTTTCAATAACTCCCTGCAAGAACAGATTGGATTTTTCCAGCTGGTCCCAGAAGAAAGAATATACCTGCGAGAACTCCAGTCCTGGCAAGTCATAGCGTGCAATGGCCTTGGCACGCATCACGTTCAGTCCCGTAAACAGCCAGCAACGGCCAGACGACTGCTGGTCGGTGATGCCTTTTGATTCCACCTTAATGGAGAAATTCGTATTCAGCGCCTTCTGATTTTCCTGGTTCAATGCCAGTTCCTTGATGCTGGTACCTCCCATGGCATTCCTCAATGCCTTGTCGGCAGCCGTATTCTGATAACTACTCTGAATTTTTTTCAACATATCCGGAGAGATGCCTCCATCCTGAGCCTGTACCGTCAGTCCGAAAGCCAACAGACAAGCAGCCAATGTTACGTGTTTCTGGTTCATTCTATTATGGTTTTAATGAAAATTGTGTCTTAATTCTTTTTTACCGAGCGTACAATCTTAAAGCCGATGCACGCCACAAAGATACTAATCAACGGACTCAGCAAGTTAAAGAAACTATACGGCAGATACACCAGTGTAGGCACATTCAGTATCGTGGCCTGCGTCATTCCGCATGTGTTCCAGGGAATCAGCGGACTGGTCACCGTGACGGCATCTTCCGTTGTTCGGCTTAACAGGCGCGATTCGTATCCGTTCTTCTTATAAATATCCTTGAACATGTTTCCGGTCAGAATAATCGAAATATACTGGTCGGCAGTAGCCAGATTCAGGAACAAACCGGAAGCTACAGTTGCTGCTACCGTACTTGCCAGCTTATGCGTAAAGCGTACGAACATACGCGTAATGCTCCCCAACATGCCACAGGCCGTCATGGCTCCACCCAGACACATGGCACAGAGAATCAGCCATACCGTATCCATCATACCTCCCATTCCACGGGTGGCAATCAGTTCGGTCAATGCAGGAGTAGAAGCCTGCAACGACGTACTTCCTGATAAAGCTAACAAAACTCCTTTATATAAAGCTTCCCCTCCGCTCACTCCGTCACCGGCCACTTCACGGAGTACATCTGGCTGGAAAACCAGCATGCACACCACAGCCAAAGCAGTGGATATGAATAAGGTAATAATAGAAGACACCTTACGGGCAATTAATATTCCTGTCACCACCGGCACCAGCAACACCCAGAAAGTAATATGAAAACGTTCTGCCAGTCCGGTAGTAAACACGGCAATCTGCGAACTGTCTGATGCCTCATGCGAAAATCCGGCTATTGTAAAAATAACCAGTGAAATGACCACCGAAGGCACCGTGGTGTACATCATGTAACGGATATGCGTAAACAGCGGCGTATCCGTCACCGAGGAAGCCAAAATGGTCGTATCCGAAAGCGGAGAAACCTTGTCGCCGAAATATGCACCCGAAATAATCGCTCCGGCAATCCATCCCTCATCAAAACCCTGTGCCTTGCCAATACCCATCAAGGCAATACCGATGGTGGCAATAGTAGTCCACGAACTACCCGTCATGACCGATACCACTGCACAAATCACACAGCACGACACGAGGAAAAATTTCGGATGAATAATCTGTACCCCATAGTAAATCAGCGTAGGTACCACTCCCCCTAACATCCAGGCTGCAGAAAGTGCCCCGATAATCAACAGGATAATCAAAGCAGAACTCACACCTGCAATATTATTGATAATGGCATGTTCAATATCCTTCCAGCTTACCCCATACCGGCTCATACCCAAAGCCGCACACAAAGCCGTAGTCAGCAACAAACAAATCTGGCTACCTCCGCCCAGCGCGTCAGCCCCCAACAGGCGAATCGTAAAGAAAAGCAATACCACCAATACCGCCACAGGCAGCAAAGACACCAGCGGAGAAGGAATCTTCATTTTTTGCGTCATTTTTATCCGTTTAAGTCTAATTTCATTACTAAATTAATAACGGCTGCAAATTTCCGAATATTTTTCCAATTTCCCATACAAAATCCATATATATTTACATTTTATGCTACAGAAATGAATAAAAATAGATTTCCAATTCATTTATACCAACCGTAAAAGGCCACCGTCCAAAACTTAAAAACTACTAATAACACCCTCAAAGGCCCTTTTCTTCAAGGGTTATTTGTACATTTGTCTGTAATTTGCATAAATAAAGAATGAGTAAAGCCACGCGCATAAAACAAGCCATACGTATCACGGTCATTTCGACACTGGTATTCTATTTCGGTCTGATTGCTCTGCTGAACCTTCCAGCTGTCCAACACCGCATCAGTACGTATGCTGCCCGTGAACTTACCCGTCTCACCCAGGCCGAAGTCAGCATTGGCAATGTAGACTTAGGGCTTCTGAACCGCGTTGTCATCCAGAACGTGCAGATAAAAGACCGGCAGAAGAAAGACATGCTCGGCATTTCGCGCTTTTCCGTCAAGATTGACATACCCTCTCTCCTCCGTGGAAAAATCCGCATCAGCAGTGTCCAGTTATTCGGACTGGATGCCCGTCTGAACCGCGCTCATCCCAAAGCTCCCCTGAATTGCCAGTTTCTGATTGACACTTTTGCTTCAAAAGATACGGCAAAGAGCGAAAAGTCCATCGACCTACGTATCAATTCCGTACTTATCCGCCGAGGACAGATCCATTACGATGTACTATCGGAATCCAATACACCCCGCCGGTTCAATCCTCATCACATCGGCATCAGCGAACTTTCGGCAACCATCTCCTTGAAGGCCTTGCAGACCGATTCGCTCAACGCACAAATCCGCCGTATGAGTTTCAATGAGCAAAGCGGATTTCAACTGAAAAAATTTGCACTGAAGGTCACAGCTACCTCCAAAGGCATCCATTTGCACGACTTGAACCTGAGTCTTCCGTCCACGACTGTAAACCTCGACACGTTTACCGTAGCGGGAGAACTCACCGCACCCGACTTTATTTCAGATACGCAAACCACCTACATGGGTCGCCTGAATGCCTCGGTCACTCCGGCCGACATCGCCTGCTTTGTCCCTGCACTCCAGCATTTTCAGGACTCCGTGCATATCGACCTGGCCTTTCATGGAAGAGGGAAACAGGCTCGATGTACCAATTTCTATCTCTCCAGCCCGCACAAAGCACTGGAAATACATGCAGAAGGAATGCTCGACCACAGCAATCCTTCACAACCGCCTTATTTTTTTGGTCAAATCACACAGGCTGATGCCGACGAAACCGCCATTTCCTGGCTCATACATAATTTGAAAGGTACCGCTGCACCTGTACCCGACATCCTGCAGCGTCTGGGCTTTCTTAAATTTCAGGGTGATGTATCGGGATACCCTTCCCGTATCACTGCACACGGTACCCTGCAAAGCCAACCGGGACAGATTAATGCCAATCTGACCATGCACACCGACACCCTGACCCAGCAAAAAAGTTATTCCGGAAAAGTTTCCACCCATAATTTTGAGCTTGGCAAACTGCTGGCGAAAAAAGAACTGGGTAAAACCTCTTTTGACCTGGAACTGAACGGGCTGCAATACCGAAACCATCAGCCAGAATCGCATATCAAAGGAGAAATCTCTTCTTTAGAGTACAATGACTACCAATACCAGCACATCGCACTGAACGGAAATTTCAAGCCGGGCGGTTTCAACGGCCATCTGTCACTCGACGATGAAAATGGTAAAATCAGCGTAGACGGGAATTTCGTGACCCAACAGGCCGTACCCGACTTCAACCTGCGGGTAAAAGTACGTGATTTTCGTCCCCATAAACTTCAGCTGACGAAAAAATACGAAGATACCGACGTATCATTGAACCTGACGGCAGACTTTTCAGGACATTCCATTGACGATGTCCAGGGAAAAATCAGCCTCGACAGTCTTTCAGTTCGCACGCCCGACGAAGAAGGGAACTACTTCCTTCCCCGCCTGCAGATTGATGCGACACAGCTTGCCTCAGAGGCCAAGCAGAAGGAAATACGCATTGACTCCCCGTTCCTGACCGGAACCATACAAGGACAATATGCCTACCACACCCTGCTGAAGAGCATGGAGAAAGTGATCCGGAAGCATCTTCCATCCCTGTTCCCTGAGGAGAAGCCGAAAAAAGGAAGAAAGAAACCCGCAGAGCTGAACAACCAGTTCTGGTTCCAGTTTCGCATGGAAAACAGTGAATTTCTTTCAAAGGTTTTGAACATTCCGTTCGAGTTGCAGATGCCGGCCACGTTCTCAGGACAACTTAACGACAGCCTCTCACAGATGCGCATCAACGGTTCGATTCCTCAATTCACGTATAAAGGGAAATACTACGAATCGGGCACCCTGTTGTGTGAAAGCCGTTCCGACGAACTGCAGTGCCAGTTACGTGCCGGCACCTTAATGAAAAAAGGAGCCATGTTCAATTTCTCCCTCATCACGAGGGCCAAAGACGACAAGCTGCACAGTACCATTTACTGGGGCAACAACACACAGCTCACCTATAGCGGAAAGATTGACGCCATCGCTTCTTTCCGTCAGGACAGTCTGAAAAGGGTACTCCACACCCGTGTGGACATCCAGCCCAGCCAGGTCATTCTGAATGACACCACCTGGAACATCCATCCGGCTACTGTAGACATTGCAAAAGACAGCATCGAAATACACGACTTCCTGTTTGAGCACCGCGACCAGCACTTGAAAATCAACGGACGACTGGGAAAAACAGAAGCTGACTCCTGTCTGGTAGACTTGAAGAACATCAACCTGCTCTACATCATGGACATGATTCAGTTTCATGCCGTACGCTTCGACGGAGGCATCAGCGGAAAAGTCCACCTACGCCACGTGCTTGAGGACCCGGTGATGGAAGCCCGTCTCGATGTGAAAGATTTCTCCCTCAATCATGCCCTGCTAGGACGCGCCGACATCCTCGGCTCATGGGACAAAGAGTTGGGAGGCGTTCGCCTCAATGCTGACATCCGCCGCGACAGTGCCTGCACCACACGGGTCATCGGCTATGTATCGCCCAAGATAAAGGGACTCGACCTCCATATCCAGGCCGGAGGTACCCCTCTCTCCTTCCTGCAACCCTTTGTAGAAAATATATTCAGCAATGTCAACGGAAGCGTACATGGCGACGTGCGTCTGTTCGGCCCCTTCTCCCAGCTTGATTTGGAAGGGAAAGTCAAGGCACAGATGCAGATGAAGGTCAACATTCTGAATGCTACTTTCCTGGCTTCGGCCGATTCCGTACACATCGCTTCCGGCTTGTTCCGTTTCCAGAACGTGCGCTTGCAGGACACTGAAGGGCATACCGGACTGGCCAACGGAGAGCTACGGCATACCAAATTAAAGAACCTGAGCTACCAGTTCCGCTTCAATACCGACCGCATGCTGGTATTCCACTCTGAAAAGGAAACTCCGGAATTCCCCTTCTACGGTCATATCTATGCCACCGGAAACGTATTTCTCCGGGGAGGCGACGGACAGCTGAACGTTGACGGAGAAGTTCGCGCCGACAATCAGACCGAGTTTGTCTACGTATTAGGAACAGCAGCCGAGGCTACCAACTCCGGCTTCATCACCTTCGTAGACCGTACTCCACGCCGCAAACAGGCTGCGGTCAAGGCCGAAGTGTACCACCCGCTCAACCAGCCCGACAAGCAGGATGACGATGATACACCTACCGCCATCCACATCAATCTGCAGATAGAACCTGCCGAACGCGCCAACATGAAAATTATCATGGACCCCTCGGCCGGAGACTATATTTCTGCCTACGGAACCGGCAACCTGCGCATCAACTTCTTTAATCAGGGCAACTTCCAGATGTTCGGTAACTACAACATTACTGAAGGAATCTACAAGATGAGTATGCAGAACGTCATCCGAAAAGACTTCACCCTGCAGCCCGGAGGTGTGGTATCCTTCAACGGGGACCCCAAAGCCGCCAACCTGAACGTGCAGGCCGTCTATACGGTGAACTCCGCTTCACTGAACGACCTGATAGCCGACGCTTCTTCTTCACGTGGAAACGTGCGGGTGAACTGTCTGTTGAACCTGAGCGGTAACCTCACGTCTCCCAGCCTGACATTCGGCCTTGAACTGCCCACTGTAAGCGAGGAAGACCGTGAACTGGTACGCAGTCTCACCAGTACTGAAGAACAGATGAACACGCAGATTATCTATCTGCTGGGAGTCGGCAAGTTCTATACCTATGACTATGCCAACAACACCGGGCAGACCGATGCCACCAGCTCATTGGCCTTTAGTACCTTGTCGGGCCAGTTGAACAACATGCTTTCGCAAGTCATCGACAACCAGAACTGGAACGTAGGTACCAACCTCACCACCGGAGAAAAAGGCTGGAGTGACGTAGAAGCCGAAGCCATCCTGTCCGGACGCTTGCTGAACAACCGACTGATAATCAACGGGAACTTCGGTTACCGTGAAAATACCATGCGTAATACAAACTTTGTGGGTGACTTCGAAGCCATCTGGTTGCTCACCAAGAACGGAGAATTCCGTCTGCGCGGATACAACCAAACCAACGACCGTTATTTCACGAAGTCCACCCTTACCACTCAGGGCATTGGTATCATGTACAAGAAAGACTTCATGAACTGGAAAGAACTCGTCGACTGGTTCCTCCGCCGCCGGAAAAACCGCAGCAGCAAACAGAAAGAAAAAGAAGACCAGAAATACCTTCCGCAGGAAGCCCTTCCTGCCGCAAGAGAAAAAAGAGAATCAAACGAAAAATAATTATACAAGAATATGGAAAAAACCTATTACCTGCCCGCCGAATGGCACAAACAAAGCTACATACAGCTTACCTGGCCTCATGCTGATACCGACTGGGCCTATATGCTCGATGAAGTAGAAACCTGCTTTGTCCGCCTTGCTACCGAAATAGCCAGCCGCCAACCCCTGTTGCTCGTGGCTCCCGAATTTCCGGCAGCCTTGGCCGACTTCCCCTATCGTGACCAGATTACTTTTGTGAAATGCCCTACAAACGACACCTGGGCCCGCGACCATGCTTTCATCACCCTGCTGGAAAAACACTCCGACCCGCAGTTGCTCGACTTCTGCTTCAACGGCTGGGGCATGAAGTTTGCTGCCCATAAGGACAACCTCATCAACAGTCATCTGTTCAAGACCGGCGTACTTAACGGCGACTACATCAACTGCCGCAACTTCGTGCTTGAAGGCGGTTCCATTGAAAGCGACGGAGAAGGTACCCTGCTCACCACCTCCCCCTGCCTGTTGGCTCCTAATCGCAATGACACCCTCTCGCGCAAAGACATCGAAGCCTACCTGATGGAACGCTTCAACCTGCGTCAGGTGCTCTGGCTGGACTACGGCTACCTGGCCGGCGACGACACAGACAGCCACGTAGACACCCTGGCCCGTCTCTGTCCCAACCACACCATTACCTACGTGCAGTGCCTGGACAAGAATGACGAGCACTACGGTGCCCTCCGCTCCATGGAAGACCAGCTCAAGACCTTCCGTACCCTCGACGGAGACCCCTACCGCCTGCTTCCGCTGCCCATGCCCGAAGCCATCTATGACGAAGACGGCGAACGCCTTCCGGCCACTTACGCCAACTTCCTGATTATGAATGAGGCTGTGCTCTATCCTACCTACGCCCAACCGGAAAACGATGCCCGTGCCGCACAGGTACTGGCTGAGGCCTTCCCCGGACGTGAAATCGTAGGCGTGGATTGCCGTGCGCTTATCAAGCAGCATGGTTCTCTCCACTGCGTCACCATGCAATATCCTGAATCTGTAAAAAACCAAATAGCACAATGAAACGAACTATCCGTGTCGGCATCGTACAACAGGCTTGTACGAACGACCTCAAACTGAATCTTGAAAAGCTGCACCGCAATATCGCCTCCGTGGCACAAGCCGGTGCGCAGTTAGTAGTTCTTCAGGAACTCCATAACACCCCTTATTTTTGCCAGACAGAAGATACCAATCTGTTCGACCTGGCCGAACCCATCCCCGGTCCTTCTACCGGCTTCTATAGTGAGATAGCCGCAGCCTACCACATTGTGCTGGTCACTTCGCTGTTCGAACGCCGTGCGGCCGGATTGTATCACAACACTGCCGTGGTATTCGACACTGACGGAAGCATCGCCGGAAAGTACCGTAAGATGCACATTCCAGATGACCCTGCTTACTATGAGAAGTTCTATTTCACTCCCGGCGACTTAGGATTCGAACCCATTCAGACCTCCATCGGTAAGCTCGGCGTGCAGGTTTGCTGGGACCAGTGGTATCCGGAAGGAGCCCGCATCATGGCCCTGAAAGGTGCTGAACTGTTGATTTACCCTACTGCCATCGGCTGGGAAAGCACCGACACTCAGGAAGAAAAGATGCGCCAGCTAGGGGCATGGGTAACCGTACAGCGCGGCCACGCCGTAGCCAACGGCCTGCCCGTTATCGCCGTAAACCGTGTAGGTCTTGAACCCGACCCTTCCGGCCAGACCAACGGTATCCAATTCTGGGGTAACAGCTTCGTAGCCGGTCCGCAAGGCGAAATCATCGCCCAGGCCAGCAACCTGAAAGAAGAAAACATGGTGGTAGAAATCGACATGAACCGCAGTGAAAATGTCCGCCGCTGGTGGCCCTTCCTGCGCGACCGCCGCATCGATGAATTTGAGCAGCTCACCCGCCGGTTTATTGACTAACAGGCTGAGTTAATAAAGAAAAGGATCATTACCTGTGGGTAGTGGTCCTTTTTTCTGTATTATAAAAAATGTTTTATCCTTGCATTGAATATGCAATAACGTTATCTTTGCAAAAAAAGATAAATAATATGGGAAAGTCTACAGATACAAAAGCAAAGAAACAAATTACAAAGCCTGATTCTGTAAAGGTAAACTTTAAAAAGGTTACTAAAAAAGAACACGCCAAATACAGAATACAGGTCTATTCTTACCTCGTTCCCTAATGAAAATCCTACCTCCTTATTATGGTTCCGTATTTATTATGCGGAAAGCGCCAACTTGTAAAGGAATGCGACACATAGATTTATGGAGATTCAAATCTATGAAAAGCGGAAAAACCTACCTTGTAGACGTAGAAGCATACGAAAAACATATTTATGGAATAAAATTCTACCTGAAGTCGCAAGCACATTTACAAGAAAAATATAGCTTTCAAACCAATGACTTTGAGCCCAGAAGAATAGTGTTAAGTTGTATATACATCATGAAACATTATTATGAAACTGACGTACATTCTTCTTTTGCATTTATTGGAGCAAATAATATGGGAGAAGACAAAGCATGCACCAAGCGTTTCCGTTTCTATCGAACAATTGTCAATACCTATTTTGGTACAAAAACATTTGAACACCACACCGACGAACGCAATAGCGCATACCTAATGCTTAGAAAAACAGAATTAGACAAAAACACCTTCTCTATAAAAGATATAGAAAACTTTTTTAGAGACATATACATGTTATCATAATCTATCTCTTTCTCATCGTCTATCCCAAAAACTCGGAGTCAGCAGCAGTAGTACACCGAAGAGTTCCAGACGCCCTATCAGCATCATAAACGACAACAGCCATTTCGCCAGGTCCGGAAGCGCGCTCCATGAGTAAATCGGACCGAATGCGCCCAATCCCGGCCCTACATTACCAAGGCTCGACACTGCCAGTCCGAATGACTCTTCCAATCCTATGCCCATACACATCAGCACCAGCCAGCACAGGAAGATACAGACAAAATAGAAGACTACAAATGTCATTACCGTAGCAATAGTGCGCTGCGATACCGCCATCCGGTTCATCTTCACGGGCAATATCGCTCTGGGATGCGTCAACCGATGAAATTCATTCTTCACGTTGCGCAGCAATATCAGCAGGCGTACGTTCTTTATACCCCCTGCGGTAGAACCTGCACACCCCCCTGCCACCATTGTATAAATAAGCAGCAGCCATGTGAAAGGAGGCCATGTATTATAATCGTCCGTAGCAAATCCACACGAAGTATGGAGAGATGCTACCTGAAAGAGCGCCTTCCGGAAAGCCTCCTCCGCCCCGTAATTGTTATGCCAGTACAAGGCTCCGGAAATTATCAGCGTCACCGCCCCGATGGAAATGAGATACAGCCGGAGCTCTCCATCCTTAAACAACTGTCCGCAACGCCCCTTCATACACATGAAATACAGCGAGAAATTGATGCCCGAAAGAATCATGAAAATGGCAATCACATATTCTATAAAAGGCGAGTTCCAGTAAGCCACACTGGCTTGCTTGGTAGAATACCCTCCGGTAGCCGTCGTAGAAAAAGCATGACATGCGGCATCAAACAAATCCATGCCACCAATCAGCAGCAGTACGATTTCCGCCACAGTCAGCACGAGATACACCGTCCACAGACATTGTGCCATGACGCTGATTTTCGGATGGATCTTGTCATGCGTCACCCCCGTAGCCTCCGCCGAGAAAAGCACCTGATTGCCCACTCCAAAGATAGGCAGTACGGCAATCGTAAAGAACACGATTCCCAATCCTCCAATCCACTGCGAGAAGCTTCGCCAGAACAGCATGCCGTGCGAAAGAGCTTCAATATCATCCAGTATGGTTGCCCCCGTAGTAGTAAATCCCGACATGGTCTCAAAAAACGCGTCGGTCACTGACGGGATACTCCCGCTTATATAAAAAGGCAGCATACCGAAACCTGTGAAAAGCAGCCACGTGAACGCCACGATGCAATACCCGTCGCGTCGTGTCACCCGGTTTTCAGCTCCTCTTCCCAACAGAATCAGTCCGCTTCCCACGGCCATATTAATCAATGTCGTGTAAATAAAATAAATATAGTCTTCCTCCCCATAGCACAAGGAAACGCCTGCACATGCCAGAAACATCATTGCCTCCATAAAGAGCAGGATACCCAAGATGCGAAGAATCATCTTTCTGTTAATCAAACTGTTGCCTCGGTTGGCAGTTACATTGACCGCCGTCGATAAAAAATCTTCCATGTAGCTTTATGTGTTTTACTAGCCAAGTTTCCCCTTTTTTAATTCCTCATCCAAAAAAGAAAAAACATACCTCGGACTTTGAGTATAAAAAGAAGTCCGCTCATTCATTACCTTGCCATAAATTTCAGAATTAAAAACAGTTGCAAGAGCCTGTTCCAATGTCAGTTTATCATTTTGTTCTATCAGAAGACACGCAAGTTTCTTTATCATGTCTGCCATCATTTCTGTTTTCTCATTCATACCCTCTGTAATAATCTTATCGCACGCTCCGTACCAAAAAAGTATTGTATAGTAATACCTTTCATATATTTCAAATTCCTGACCAAAGTCGGCAAATCAATAGAATGATTTTCATACCGCCATAGCTGAACCCCCACACGGTCATCCGCTATTGGGCCTATCACAATATCATATCCATGCACAGGATGACTTGTAGGGTTATTTCTATTCAGAAGAATAAACTTCGCCCATTCTTCTGAATATTCTTCAAACCTAAGCACATTCAATCCTTCCCAAACCTCCTCAACTTCATAAGTTAATACCACAGGTGAGCCACAGCCTAATTGCTCAACCTTTACATTTGCCATATTAAGCGCTTGATAATAATCAGCTGAAAGATAAAAACCCCGTCCAAAATCTTTATTGGGTTTCGATTTCAACAAATCAATTCTATCAAACTCCTTATTCGTACCATGATATAATTTCATACCAACTCTCCTCCTTGTCGACGGCAATATTCCGCAATATCATCCACCATCGATGTAAACGACTGCGTATGCACATAATCATAATGCCTATCAATAAAATCAATACCTTTAAATCTACTCAAATAATTAAAGGCCTGTTTCATCGTCAGCCCATATTTATGTCCAAACTCAAATAGAAAAATAACCGTCCATTCCAATTTTTCCTTCACATCATATTTCATAGACATAGTTTTATTGCAAATTTACAAAAATTCTCATGAATCACATCGGGAAACACAAGAAATGACACCATAGAAATGATGCCAGACAGAAAAACGCAAATCTACATGGCTGTATCCTCCCCCACAGGAACGGGTTCCGAAACCGTGACACTTCCGGGCCGTCGCTTGACGGGTTGTCGGGGTTGGCACAGGTTTTTCAAACTTTCTATATACAGGTGTGGAATAACTCTTAAGACTTGTTCCACACCCCGCGTATATATACTTTATAAAAATGCCTGCCAACCCCGACAACCCGTCAAGATTTCTTCCCTCACCCCTCTCCGGAAGCCTCCGAAAACGCCCTTGCGTTTCAACTAAAACGTACTTGCGTTTGATTCAAAACGTACTTGTGTTTTAAGTAAAACGCACTTGCGTTTGAATCCGAACGCAAAGGCGTTTTTCAAGAGGTGTAAAAAATTGATGAAAAAACAAGAAAATGCGATGCAGTATTTGTCAATTCTGTTCATTTGTTTACTAAAACTGGCTAGAAACTCATTTTGTCGGGATTTCTTTTTGACTTTTCGGTGAAATGGGATATTTTTGTAAGATAAATAGACGTTGACGCTTACCTTGCATACCTATTTTTGTCTGTTTGGGATGAATGGGTGTGGGACAGGTAACGGCGAAGCGTACCTAAAAGAATTCTCACATATATTATACCCAATATTGCTTCAATAAACGATACGTTTATTAAACATCAATAAAATTCAAACAAAAATGAGAGAATCCCGTGTACAAAAAAGTCTACTTAATGCAAAAGTAAATCTTCTATTTTATTTTTTGTCATTAGGGCTATCTTTTTTTTCACGAAAGATTTTTTTAGACTGCCTTGGAGCTGAATTCTTAGGACTTTCAGGAACCTTGACAAATATCTTAGGATTTCTAAGTCTTGCAGAAATGGGAGTAGGAACAGCTGTCGCATTTAATCTATACAAGCCACTTGCAGAAGATAACCGATTAAAAATAAGCGAATTAGTTTCTGTTTTTGGTTATTTGTATCACCGAATAGGAATCTTTATATGCATAGTATCTCTCATACTAAGTTGCTTCATTCCTTTAATTTTCAAAAATTCCCAGATTGAACTTAGTATCATATATTTTGCATACTTCTCTATCCTATTATCTTCACTATTAGGTTACTTCATCAATTATAAACAAATTCTTCTATCTGCAGACCAGAAAAACTATGTAGTTACAAAATACCTCCAAAGCTCCGTTTTAATAAAAATAACATTACAAATCGCTATATCTTATTTTTATAAAAGCCTTGTTGGATGGATTACCCTTGAAATTATATTTGCGATATTAGGATGTATACTGTTAAACTGGAAAATCAGCAAAGAATATCCTTGGTTATCTGTTTCCGTAAAAAAAAGGCAACAAGCCTATCCACAAAATAGACAAATTATCACTTACACAAAACAAATTTTTGTCCATAAAATAAAAGATTTTCTATTATCACAAAGTGATCAAATACTTATTTTTGCTTTCGTTTCTTTAAAGATGGTTACCTATTATGGGAATTATACACTTATTATCACTAAAATATCCCAAGTCTTTTTAACTGCAATGGACGGTTTTTCAGCCAGTATTGGTAACTTAGTTGCAGAAGGTAATAAAGAAAAAATCATTAAAATTTTTTGGGAGGTTTATTGTATTAATTTCGTGATTGGAGGCTTCCTTATTTTTAGTCTATATCATTTATTGGAACCTTTTATCAGGCTATGGTTAGGAGCAGAATACATTTTAGATCATAACATACTAATCTTATTACTAATCAATATCTTTATAATGGAAACACGGAAAGCAGTTGATATGTTTAATATGGCTTATGGTAATTATGGAGACACATGGTCAGCATGGGTCGAAGGAAGTATCAATATCCTTGTAACCATCATAACAGCTATACATTGGGGAATTATCGGTATTTTATTAGGTAAAATAATCAGTCTTTTTTTTATTATCGTTTTGTGGAAACCTTATTACCTGTTTTCTGCAGGATTAAGAAAAAAAATATCTATCTACTGGAATGGAGTGTTCCGATATCTAACCATTTTTATTCTTCTGTTCTTGCTAAATCATTATATAGCAATTATGATACCAATAAATCCTAATAAAGATTTTCTAAATTGGCTTCTATATGCAATATGTATATCCATACCTTTTATAATATCTTATTTAATCGGATTATATATATTGTGCCCTGGAGGTAAGGATCTTATAAAAAGAATTCCAATCATCAATCGTCATATAAAATGAAAAAAAATAAAATATCAGTAATTACAATCAATTATAACAACAAAAGTGGACTAGAAAAAACCATTCAAAGTGTCATATCGCAAACCTATTTCGAACTAGAATATATTATAATAGATGGAGGTTCTTCTGATGGAAGTATAGATGTTATAAAAAAATATGAAAACAAAATTGATTATTGGATTAGCGAACAAGATAAAGGAATTTATAATGCCATGAACAAAGGCATAGCACAGGCCCACGGAAAATATTGCAATTTTATGAATTCAGGTGATTGTTTTCACGATTCAGAAGTATTAGAAGATGTATTTTCCAAGCAAACACAAAAAGCTGACATTATTACGGGAAATACAATACTATCTGGTAAACGTCGTATTCTAGAAACAGCACCAAACGAAATATCCGCAGCTTTTTTGTTCAACGCAACATTAAATCACCAATCAACTTTTATAAAAACATCTCTCCTAAAAGAAAATCCCTATAACGAAAATTTCAGACTAGCCTCTGACTGGATATTCTTTATGCAAAAACTAATATTAGAAAATTACACATATCAACATGTAAATCGTATTATTTCTATATTTCAAATGAATGGACTTAGTAGTAATGGGAACATGTATCAAGAAGAAAAAGACAAAGCTTTAAAAACAATGTTCCCGGCTCCTATTCTTTCTGATTATCAAAGTTGTGCCAGTCTTATTATAAGATATAGAAAAGCATCAACAATCGGCAAAAAAATCATTACCTTAATATCTATTATTTCACAAAAATTATTTTACAAAGAATAAACATGAGAGGAGCAACTTATTCTTTCGACATATTTGACACCTGCCTAATTAGATCATGCGGATTTTCTCACAATGTTTTTGATCTTTTAGCTATAAAAGTACTGGGAGAAAAAAGCGACTGGAACCAACGAGCAGACTTTGTTAATATTCGCTTAAAAGCAGAAAAACAAATTCGCAATCAGAAAGAAGAAGAAATCACATTACAAGAAATCTATAATTTATGTGATTTTTCAGGAATAACGGATGTTTCTCCTGAAAAAATAGCAGAGATGGAGATGGAAATAGAAAAAAAGGTCCTTGTTCCAGTGTACTCCATTAAAAAAAGTATAGCAAAACTCCATTCATTAGGCATAAATATATATTACATTTCAGACATGTATCTCCCCCAGGAATTTATAAAAGAGATATTACAACGATATGGATTTTTGGAAAAAGGAGATAAAATATATGTCTCATGTACATCTGGCAAAACAAAACAAGATGGCAGTTTGTTTGATTTAGTTGCCCAAGAAAATAATATCAATTTTCACAATTGGGAACATTGGGGAGATAATAAGCACAGTGACTATCTTATCCCTAAAAAGAAAGGTATCAAAGCGCATTTAGTGAAACATAAATTTTCAAAATATGAAAAAAATATTCTTTCCTTACATTTATTTCAAGATTCATTGATTAATCAACGCCTGGCCGGCATACAGAAAGCTATCCGATTGTCTGAGAAGCCGTCTAAAAAAACAGACTTGGCCATTGATGTCATTATCCCCACGCTCGTTTCTTTTGTATTCAAGATATTATTAAATGCCCAAAAAGAAGGCATCACCCATCTTTATTTTTTATCAAGAGATGGAGCACTCCCTTATCATATTGCCTCATTATTTCAAGAGTATTTCCCTAACATTGAATTAAAGTATTTTTATACTTCTAGAAGTGCTTTATATTTCCCAGGAATTCAATCAACATCGATTGAATCTTTAGCCGAATTATTTGGAAGCATGAAAGGAAAAAAACTATTTGAAATATTTATTGATAAAACAAACATTGATATCACTCCCTTTTTAGCTAAAGAGAAACTAACACAAACAATAGATACAGAACTGCAAGGATATACTTTGTTAAAAGAACTATACAATAATAAATCATTTATTAAAAAACTAAACGATGAACACCAACGACAAAAGGATTTAGTTATAAAATATTTCATACAAACAGAAATTGCAAGCCAAACACATAAAAACGGCTTAGTCGATATTAGAGGAACCCGAAAATGCCATCAAATCATTAATCAAATTCTTATTAATAATAACTTCCCTCAGATTAAAGGATATTATTGGGAAGTAACAGAGAATAGAAGGCAAATAAAAGATGCAGGAGAATATTTTGCAGAATTTCATTCAGAACGCTTTCAATTTAACACTCAAGAGTTTAAATATATTGAAAACCTATATTCAGTAATAGAGCAATATATATGTGCCACAGGTACTTCAAGAACTATTGCATACAAAGAAGAAAATGGCAACATTCTTCCTATATTTGAGCCTAATTCTGAATCTGATATAAAAAAAGAATTGTTCTATTTACACAAAAAGGTAGCTGATTTATACATATATCACTACAAAGAAAATAGATTATTTCTACACAATTCTGAAATAAGCTACCTTACACAATATAATCTCATTAAATTTGCCCACCTTCCATATAAAAGCGATTTAATAGCTCTAACCAATATTACAACAAATGACAATCGCTTTGATTACAGTTATTTAATCAAAAAATATTCTTTTGCAGATTTATTAAAGAGAAGATTTAATATGAACGAATGGATACGAGGCTCTATATGTTATAGCATATATTACTGGACTGGAGAAAAAATAGGCCGCGCCATAGTCAATAAAATACTAAAAAAATAGCCAATAAAAATGATGAAAGTTTCTATTATCATCCCAATCTATAATGTAGAACTTTATATAGAAAAATGTCTACATTCTGTTTTTAATCAAACATACAAGAATCTTGAAGTTATTTTAGTTGATGATTGTGGCACAGATAAAAGTATGGAGATAGCTGAACAAATTATAACTAACTATCAGGAAAGTATTAATATAAAAACTTTTCATCATTTACAAAACAAAGGGCTTTCAGCAGCTCGTAATACTGGAGTCAAAGAAGCAACAGGAGATTATATTTATTTTTTAGACAGTGATGACACTTTACCTAGCACCGCGATAAGTAATTTAATAGAAAAAGCCCAAAAATACCAAAATCCAGATTTTGTAATTGGAGGTATCAGAACTACAGGAATAGAAGAGCGAATCTATCCACTATTATCCAATGAGTATTTAGATAATAATAAGAAAATACTAGAAGATTATATGCTCTTTAAATGGAATGTTATGGCATGTAATAAACTCATCAATAGAGACTTTTTTATCAGGAATAACTTATTTTTTATTGAAAAAATATATCATGAGGATCTTTATTTTTCCTTTAGACTAGCTTTATATGCTAATACCATGGCTTGCTGTTATAACGTATCTTACCTGTACCTCATCAGAAATAATTCTATTACAACCAATAAAAGTATAAAAAACTACAAAGATAATTTATGGATTATACAACAAAACGTTGAAATAATCAGAAACAAAGAAAATATATTAAACAAATCAATATTATATAGTTATATTACTGAAACAATATATACGTTATATCTAACTCTGATTATCGATAAAAATCCCTTGATACTAATTGATGAAAAAATCAGTATTACAAATGAATTAAAAAACATTTTACAAAAAAATACCTCAATTAATTGTAAATGGAAAGTCTCTTCTTTTTTTAAAAGAGAACTAATACTTCTTTCATTTCACATACAAATAAAAATCTTCAATATTTATGCTCAAATAAAGAAGTTAAACTAAAATCTATCAAGCAACACAAATTATGAAGAAACTTTTATATATTGGGGATAATCCCCAAAAGACATCCAATGGAGGAGATTGGGTGAACAAAAGAAATATATTAGCCTTACAAGAATTATATTCTAATAAGTTTTATATATATCCTATAAAATGCCGAAATTCTATTACAACTTTTATTAATTTATTAAATTATTATATGCTTGGGTTATCCTCCCGAACAGCTAAAAATATAATAAAATATGTAGAAAAGAACAACATAACATCTATTTTTCTATCCTCTTCAAAATTGGGGAAATTAGCTTATATTCTTAAAAAGAAATTTCCCAATATACACATTTATACTTTCTTCCATAACATAGAAAAACAATATACTGCTGAAGAATATAGGATTAATCCAAATTTTAAGAATTGGATAGTAAGGCAAGTAACTAAATACAATGAATCTCTTGTATGCAAATATGCAGATAAACTTATAGTATTAAACGAACGAGACAATTCACTATTAAACCAAATATATGGGCTGAATGCTGATATATTACTACCTACTACCTTTATTGACAAATTCCAACCAGAATTAAAAAAGACAAAAACTTCCATTAACTCTCAGTTTACTTTACTTTTCGTTGGTTTTGCTTTTTTTGCGAATATCGAAGGAATTAAGTGGTTTATAGAGAATGTTTTCCCTGAATTACAAAATTGTAAATTACAGATAGTTGGGAACGGTATGGATAAAATATTCACATCAACATCTAACATTGAAGTACACGGATATGTGGAAGACCTGGCCCAATTTTACTATCAAGCAGATGCTGTTATTTTACCTATCTTCTCAGGAGGAGGTATGAAAACTAAAACAGCGGAAGCTCTTATGTATGGTTGCCCCATCATTGGGACTAAAGAAGCATTTGAAGGATATAAACTAGATTTTTGTAAAATTGGTGGAATGGCTAATACTAAAGAAGATATGATTATAAGCATAAATAAATTAAAAGAGGATCCTGAATCCGTAAAAAAGGCGAGTGAATATGCCCGTTCAATTTTTAAACAATTATATTGTTTCGAAAATACAATACAAGATTTAAAGAAAATATTATGAGAAGAATCACTTTACTCTATTTAGGTAGAAAAGGAGCAGGTAATACTTATTCTATAGAAATGACAAATGCTCTATTAAAAAGAGGATGCATAATTCAATGCATATTGTCAAAAGAAATAGAAAATAAAAGCGAATGGGAAAATTTAAGAAAAGAGTTTTCTTCTTTACATATATTATACATTAACACATATACTAATAAATTTAGTTTTGTTTTAAGTCTCATCACAGGACTTTTCAAATACCAAAAAGAGAAAGCACAAATTAAAGCATTCAAACCTGATTTTATTTATATACCAATGCTTTCTCTTTTAAGTTTTTACTTAATACCATCACGTATACCTATTGTGTCCACAATCCATGATGTAGAACAACATATGGGCGAAAAAAACTATTTAATAGCAAGGCTATTTAACATCACAATAAAACGTTCCCATAAAATTATAGTACTAAGTAAAAAATTCATTGAACAAGTACATTTAAAATACCAAATAGATAAGCAAAATATTATAGTTATCCCTCATGCATGCTTTACTTCTTATCTTCCTAAACAATATAAACCAAATCTAAAAACAATCCATAAACGTATTTTATTTTTTGGACGAATTTACCCTTATAAAGGATTGTCCATCTTACTACAAGCTTTAAGTATAGTCATCCCTCAGATACCAAATATAAAACTACGAATTGCAGGAAATGGCGAAATTACTTATGAAGAAAAAAGTCTTATTAACAAAATGCAAAAAAATATAGAATTGCATATTGGCTGGATAGACGACAAAGAGATTTCATCACTCATAGAAGATGTTGACATGCTAATACTACCATATATAGAAGCATCACAATCTGGGGTTATTCCATTATCTTATAGTTTTGGAAAAATGGTTGTAGCAACCAATGTTGGAGGATTATCAGAACAGATTTATAATAATACAGGCTTACTGATAAAACCAAATAACATAAAAGAATTAGCTAATACTATTATTAAATTATATCAACATCCAGAAGATATAATACAGATGGGAGAAAAAGCTTATATCACTGCCAATGAAATTTTAAACTGGAATCATTCAGCCGATATTTTATTAGAAATGACGAAAAATTTATAAATGTGATTTTTTACATTATTATTTTCATATCACTCTTTTTAACTTCTTTTTTAGAAGTTATAAGCAATAACAAGAAATATAGTATCATTATATTCTCATTATTCTTATTCATTTTTTTTATATTATCATTTATTCGTTGGAAAACAGGAACAGACTGGGAGTCATATTATGAAATGTATACCTGGATTGATAAACCATGGAACAATTTTAACAATGGTATGGAGTCTGGATATAATTTTGTAAATCATTTGGGAAAGTTCCTATTTAATAGCTATACTGGTGTCTTATTCCTTTTTTCTACTATAATATATACTTGTACAGGGCGTACTTATATTACACTATCAAAATATCCTATAACATCATTATTCCTCTCTTTTTGCATTTTATCTTTTGCACATATTATGTATGTAAGGCAAAATGTAGCAGTAGCAATTACTGGATGGTCTGTATACTACATCATAACTCAAAAAAAATGGAATTTTATTGCATGTGTATTAATCGCTTCTTTATTTCATAGAACATCTTTAATTTTTTTATTGGCTTATCCAGTCTTCCACAAAAACTATTCTGCAAAATATTACTGTTTATCAATTATTGGTGCTCTAGCTATTGGAACTTTAGTTGGTAAATTATTTCTTAATATAATTGGAGGATTAGGCTTAGGAATTATTTCTTCAAAAATAAATGGTTATCTTGAATTAGGTAGTGAAGACAACTCTATGGCGATATCAACTACTACAGTTTTAATCAAAGGATTCATTAACAGATTTTTTGTATTAGCTCTCATCTTTTACTGCAAATATAAATTAAAACACAACTCGCCTTTCTTTAATGGCCTAACAAATCTATATGTTTTAGGAACAATACTTTATTTTATGACTTTGCCTTTAAGCATATCACTAGCACGTATAGCTGTGTATATGGATAGCTTGCAAGTAATACTTATCCCGTACATTATTTATCATCAAAAAACATTATATAATAGAGCATTACTTTTTATTTTAATCAGTAGCTATTTTTATTTAAGGCTCTATTCATCTATTATTTCTTTTAAGACTGAATATATTCCTTTTACAACTATCTTTTCAACTTAAATATGAAACTAATATTTTCAGGCAATACAGCGTGGAGCATGTATAATTTTAGAAGACAAGTATTTAAACATTGCATCAATAAAGGATACGATGTTTATGTTATAGCTCCAAAAGATAATGTATTTGATAAAAAATTAATAGAGATAGGATGCAAATTTATCCCTATCAAACTGGACAGAAAAGGAACCAACCCTTTTAGTGATATAAAATTATGTTTCAAATATTACCAGATATTCAAACAAATTCAACCCTCTGGATGTTTCTTCTACACTATAAAACCTAATATATATGGAAGTATTGCAGCCTCTTTACTACGTATTCCATATATACCTATAACTACAGGATTGGGATATATATTTAATACAAAAAATTACATTAGCATAATAGCCAAAAAGCTATATAAATTAGCATTCCAAAAAGCCCCTCAAGTATGGTTCTTAAATCAAGAGGACATCAATTCTTTTATATCAGAGAAAATCATCCCCCCATCAAAGGCCAAACTTTTAAGAGGAGAAGGGATTGATTTAGATTATTTTAAAATTCATGAAGACGCTCAAGAAGAAGAAATAACTTTTATTTTAATTGGTCGGATGCTTTGGGATAAAGGTGTAGGAGTATTTGCAAATGCTGCAAAATTATTAAAGAAGAAATACTCTAAAGTTCAATTCTTAATATTAGGTCCAATTGATGTAAATAACCCCAAAGGGATTCCTCAAAAGCAATTAGAAGAATGGAATAATCAAAATATTATACGTTATTTAGGAGAGACAGAGGATGTAAGAAATTATATCAATAAATGTACTTGTGTCGTACTTCCCTCATTTTATCGCGAAGGAGTTCCATTATGCCTAATGGAAGGAGCAGCATCCGGTAAGCCACTTATTACAACAAACAATATAGGATGCAAAGAAGTCGTTGAAGATGGATATAATGGTTTTTTATGTGAAGCCCAAAATGTTGAAAGTTTAGCTTCTGCAATGGAGAAAATAATCAACTTATCACCAGAAGAAAGAAAAATAATGGGGAAAAATGGAAGAAAAAAAATGGAAAAAGAATTCAATATAGACTTAATCATTAAAAAATATGAGTCTGCCATAAACCAACTAAAATAATTATTTTCTATTCCTACATCAAATGACACTTCTATTTAAATCAAAAATATAAACAAATTGGAATTTCATTCTTAAATATATCATTACAACGATACAATTAATAAACAATATGATAGAAGAAAATAAACAACAAGAAATATCAGAAATAGATCTAGTTACCTTATTCCATAAACTAATACGAAAACGTAAAAGTCTATATAAGGCCATTGGAGCAGGTATCATTGTAGGAGCAATCATAGGATTCAGCCTACCAAAAACTTACCAGGTAGACGTGAGTCTTTCTCCTGAATCCGGAGTCAGCGCTACCAGTGGATTATCCGGTATTGCTTCCATGTTCGGTTTAGGGAATGCATCTGCAGGATTTGGAGAGGATGCGCTAACTTTCAACATGTTCCCTGAGATTGTAAAGACCAATCCTTTTGTCTTGGAAATGCTTCAAATACCCATTCAAACTCAAAAAGGAGACTGCGTTATACTCTATGATTACCTAGATACGGAAAAAAAGCCCTGGTGGAGTCATATAATGGGAGCTCCCGGAATACTTATAGGAGGAATAAAATCATTCTTTAAAGAAGAACAAAAAGATAGCATAAGAGCAATTGATTCATTCCGTCTCACTCCAGAACAAAGCGGAAGAATTGGGATGCTGAAAAAAGTATTGGAAGTGGAAACAGACAAAAAAAGCAACATGACGAAAGTCACTGTTTCCCTGCAAGACCCGCTTGCAGCTGCAATCGTAGCAGACAGTGCCGTACACAAACTACAGGAATACATCACCGATTACCGTACCCGCAAAGCAAAACAGGATTATGATTTCCAGCTCAGTTTATGTGAGCAATACAAAAAAGAATATTTTGAAGCCCAACAGGAATATGCAAAATTTGCAGATGCTAACCGCAATGTCATCCTTCAGACCGTGACTTCTGAAAAAGAAAGATTACAAAAAAATCTAACTTTAGCAGAACAAATCTATAGCCAGTCCATGGGACAGCTGCAGGTTCTGCGTGGGAAAGTACAGGAGGCCAAACCGGTGTTTGCCGTAGTAGAACCAGCCACCGTACCACTTGCTCCGGCATCTCCCAAGAAAATGCTCATCATCATTGCTTTTGCATTTTTAGCTTTTGTGTTTGAATCTGCATGGATTCTTTTCGGGAAAGATATTTATCATGATTTCAAGAATGAACTGAAAAAGAAAGATTAATTCCACAATTCTCTATGAAACTAAAAGCAATTTTACTCTTTGCTATATTATCCGGCAGTTTGGCGCAGGCACAGACTGAGAACTCTTCCCTCACCTACCATGTAGAATTAGGAGCTACTGCCGGAGACGGTACGTACGCTCCATTGTGGTTCACAGGAAACCGTTACGGATTAGGAAGCACAAATCCGAACTCGGGATATCTGTTGGCAGGAATCTCTTACGAAAAACAATTCAAACGCGGATGGCACATTGAGGCTGGACTAGACCTGGCAGGAGGAATCCATCAGGCGCAAGATGTGTTCATTCATCAGATATACAGTGATTTTTCCTGGAAAATGCTGACACTGAGCATCGGAAGTAAGGAACGCCCGGGTTTTCCGCTAACCAAAAATACAGCACTAAGTAGCGGAATGATGGTGGAAGGTCCTAACACGCAACCGATTCCACAGATCAGAGGAGAAATCAAGGAGTTTCTAAACGTACCGGGCACAAAAGGATGGCTGGCTTTTAAAGGACACATTGCATACGGTTCATTCACAGACAATGGCTGGCAAAAGGATTTTGTACAACCAGGGCAGTATTTCACAAAGGATGTGCTTTACCATAGCAAATCGCTCATGCTGCGGTTAGGGAACAAAGAAAAGCTTCCATTGGAGTTTGAATTTGGCCTTCTGATGGCGACACAGTTTGGTGGTGACCGCTATCTGAAACTAGAAGATGGAAGTACAGAGAATGTGCTGGACATGCCGGACAATTTGAAGGCTTACTGGAAAGCTTTTTTCCCTCAAACGGGAGGAAGTGATACTCCTGAAGGAGAACAAGTAAACGTGGAAGGAAACATGTTAGGAAGCTGGAACTTCGCACTGAATTACTATTTGGGACAATGGAAGTTCCGGGCTTATCTGGAACATTATTTTGAAGATACATCGCAGATGTTTTGGGAATATGGACGCTGGAAAGACGGACAAATCGGACTGGAAATTACTTTCCCGAAAAACCGGTGGATAACTACGGCTGTATGGGAAGGACTTTGCACAAAAGATCAAGCAGGCCCCCTGTTATTTGATAGCTTTTGGGGACAGTTCCCTGAATACCAAATCAGCGCCGACGATAATTATTACAATCATTATATTTATGGAGGCTGGCAGCACCAAGGTATGGGCATGGGCAATCCATTGCTTCCAGGACCAGCCTATAATGCAGACCATAGTATTTCATTCCGGAGTAATCGCGTAAGAGCACATCACCTGGGCATCAGCGGACAGCCTTCTTCGGAGTGGGGATACCGCATGCTGATTTCATTCGCCCGCCACTGGGGTACATACGACATTCCTCTTGACCAACAGCGGAAACAATTCAGTTCGCTCTATGAAGCAACTTATACACCGAAATGGGCAAAAGGATGGAGTGCTTCGGCTGCACTGGGACTTGACCGAGGTAATTACTTGGGTAATTCTACAGGAGGCATGCTAACCATCAGAAAAACAGGAGTGATTTTTTAATTGAAGAAAAGAAGTATGAAACGAATTTTCTATATAGGGCTTTGCATGATGGTACTGGCCATGATATGCAACGATTGCAAAAAGGAACCGATAAACACTGAGATTGAAGGACACTGGCAATTATTGGAATTTACTACGAAAGCGGACAATGAGGTACATCCGTGTAAACGTATCTATTACAGTATACAGCTTTGGGTAGTGGAAGTAGCAGAAAAGCAAGGGCCACAGGGATTGACTTCCTTCCGCGGAAGATACCAGTACGATGAAGCAAGTAATAGCATCACCATGAACGACATGAGCACGTATGACCTTCCAGAAAACTCCCGTCCGGCTGAGGTATGGGAACTGGAGCCCTACGGACTAAACAATGTGAATACGACGTTCAAGGTAGTGGAAACAAACGGGAAATACATGACCTTAGAGTCTGATTATGCCATATTAAAGTTTAAGAAATTCTAAAGCAAAAGGCATATAATCAGAAGAAAAGCCCCGGCTGTCATTGGCAGTACGGGGCTTTTTCTATATCTTTGCGCAGTAAAATTTTGATTATTTATGGAAAGAAAAGTAGCACTAATCACAGGTATTACAGGACAGGACGGATCATTCCTGGCTGAATTTTTATTGGAAAAAGGTTATGACGTACACGGTACTATTCGCCGCTCGTCAGTGGACTTCCGCGAACGTATCGCACATCTGGAAGGCAAACCGAATTTTCACTTGCACTATGCAGATTTGAGTGACTCGATGAGTATTCTGCAAGTGGTAAGCAAGGTACGCCCCACGGAAATTTACAACCTGGCTGCACAAAGCCACGTACAGGTAAGTTTTGATTCTCCGGAATTTACAGCCAACGTGGATGCAACAGGTGTACTCCGCGTGTTAGAGGCTGTCCGTCTGTGCGGACTGAAAGATACTTGCCGCATCTATCAGGCATCTACTTCGGAACTTTACGGAAAGGTGGAAGAAGTGCCGCAGAATGAAAACACACCGTTCCATCCTTACAGCCCGTATGCAGTGGCCAAACTATACGGTTTCTGGATTGTAAAAGAATATCGTGAGGCTTACAATATGTATTGCTGCTCGGGTATCTTGTTCAACCATGAATCGGAACGCCGTGGAGAAACTTTCGTAACACGTAAAATTACGCTGGCTGCAGCCCGCATTGCACAAGGAAAACAGGAGAAGCTGTATCTGGGTAACCTGGACTCACTGCGCGACTGGGGTTATGCCAAGGATTACGTGGAATGTATGTGGCTGATTCTGCAGCATGAAACGCCGGAAGATTTCGTCATCGCTACGGGTGTGCAGCACAGTGTACGTGAATTCTGTTACCTGGCATTCAAGTATGCGGGCATCGAACTGGAATTCAAGGGTGAAGGTATCAACGAAAAGGGTTATGACAAGGCTACCGGCAAGTGCCTGGTAGAGGTAAGCGAGGATTTCTACCGCCCGACAGACGTAGTGAATCTCTGGGGTGACCCGACAAAGGCGAAGGCTAAGTTAGGCTGGAACCCGTCGAAGACAACCTTCGAAGAGCTGGTAAAAATCATGGTGGATGCGGATATGGCGAAAGTGGCCGTAGAAAAGGCGGGAGAACAGATTCGCACAAACCTGGCAGAGTACCTGGAGAAGGGAATCGTGAAGTAATGAAGAATGAGGAATGAAGAATTAATAATGAAGATTATATGTTCTTTTGTTCTTCTGTCTCTGAAACAATAAACAATTAATTTGTCGAATATGGACAAATCAGCGAAGATATATGTAGCGGGACACCACGGACTGGTGGGTTCCGCTATCTGGAATAACCTGAAGGAAAGAGGTTATAATAACCTGGTAGGACGTTCGCACAAGGAACTGGATTTGCTGGACCCGATAGCGGTAAAGAAGTTCTTTGACGAGGAACAGCCGGATGCGGTGATTCTGGCTGCGGCACATGTGGGAGGCATCATGGCCAACCTGCAATATCGTGCGGACTTTATCTACCAGAACTTACAGATTCAGCAGAACGTGATTGGCGAGAGTTTCCGTCACGGGGTGAAGAAGTTGCTGTTCCTGGGCAGTACCTGCATTTATCCGCGTGAGGCTCCGCAACCGATGAAGGAAGAGGTGCTTCTCACCTCCCCGCTGGAATATACGAACGAACCGTATGCCATCGCAAAGATTGCGGGACTGAAGATGTGTGAAAGCTTCAACCTGCAGTATGGCACGAATTACATCGCCGTAATGCCAACCAACCTGTACGGTCCGAATGATAACTTCCACTTGGAAAACAGTCACGTACTGCCAGCCATGATCCGCAAGATTCACCTGGCGAAATGCCTGAATGAGGGCGATTGGAATGCGGTGCGTAAGGACATCAACCTGCGCCCGGTGGAAGGTGTAAACGGAAGTAATACGGACAAAGAGATTCTGGAAAAGCTGGCGAAGTTCGGCATCACACCGGAAGCGGTTACGCTTTGGGGTACGGGAAAGCCGATGCGTGAGTTTTTGTGGAGTGAAGAAATGGCGGATGCCAGCGTACATGTGTTGCTGAATGTGGACTTCAAGCAGACGTATGATGCGTCAAAGAAAAATGCGGACGGTATTACTGAAATCCGTAACTGCCACATCAACGTGGGTACGGGCAAGGAAGTGTCTATCCGCGAAGTGGCAGAGAAAATCATGAAGGAAATCGGCTTCAAGGGTGAACTGCGCTGGGATGCATCGAAACCGGACGGCACACTGCGCAAGCTGACGGACGTAAGCAAGCTGCACAGCCTGGGATGGCACCATAAAGTAGAAATAGACGAAGGTATTCACCGCTTGTATGAATGGTACCTGAAGGGTATCTGCATCAATCATCAGACAGTATAATCCGAATGGAAGAAAAAATAGAGAGACACTGGTATGCTTTCTACGTAAGAATGCATCACGAGAAAAAAACGGCAGAAAAATTAGAAATGCTTCACGTGGAGCATTTCTTACCCATACAAGAAGTGGTGCGTCAATGGAGTGACCGGAAAAAGAAAATCAAGCAGGTCGTAATCCCGATGTTGATTTTTATCTGCACGGATGAAAAAGGACGAATTGAGCTGCTTCAGAATTTTCCGTCGCTAACGGGCTGCTTGATAGACCCGGCAACCCGACGACCGGCCATTATCCGGGACAAAGAGATGGAGCAGTTTAAGTTCATGCTGGATTACTCCGAGGAGACGGTACGGTTCCAAAATGAGCCGCTGGCCCCAGGGGAACAGGTAGAAGTAATCAAAGGCTCTCTGAAAGGTCTTCAAGGTGAACTGGTAGAAATAGGAGGACACTCGCAGGTGATGATACGCATTGACCATCTGGGCTATGCCATCGTGGAAATGCCAGTGGGATACGTAAAGAAAGTATAAGGCTAGTTTCTCAAAAGAGAAAGCGGAAATATAAAGAAAACAGCGGGAAGTTGCATGTTGGAAAAGCAACTTCCCGCCGTTCTTTCTTATTGGAAGAATACGTCATCAAGACGTGTAGTATTTTCTTCTTCTATCTCTGTCAGACGGTCTTTACAAGGATCGAAATCACCTGGAATATCGAAAGTCTCGTCTTGAGAGTAGCCTAATGTCTTGTCGGCATAGACTTTCTGCATATAGATGCCCCAGATAGGCAATGCCATAGAAGCCCCCTGGCCGTCGCGCATCGTATCGAAATGGATGTCGCGTTCTTCACCACCTACCCAGCAACCGGATACCAACGAAGGAGTGAAGCCCATAAACCATCCGTCGGAGTTACGGTTGGTAGTTCCTGTCTTACCTCCCATATCAGCCTTGATGCCATACAAGCGACGAACACGTCCACCCGTACCTTCATTAATTACGGCACGCAGCATAACGAGCATCTTATAAGAAGTAGATTCACTAATGACTTCATTCACTTGCGGCGTAAAGTTGGCTATGACGTTGCCATCATTGTCTTCAATACGGGTGACAAATAACGGAGCGGTACGGATACCTTTATTGACAAAGGCCGTGTACGCACTGACCATCTCTCCTACCGAAATTTCACATGGTCCAAGACAGAGGGAAACGGTAGGCTGTACATCCTTATTTAATACACCGAATGAGTGTATCAGGCGAACCAGGTCGTACGGGCTGAGTTTGCTCATCAGGTAGGCTGAAATCCAGTTATTGGAGTTAGCCAATCCCCATTTCAAGGTCACAATTTCTCCATAATGTGACTTGGAGCTGTTACGGGGTGACCAGGCTTTTCCGTTTTCATCAAAAAGAGTCTGCTCTACATTACGGACTTCATCACATGGCGAGAAGCCGTTCTCCATGGCAAGCGCATACAAATAAGGTTTAATGGTTGAACCTACCTGACGACGACCCACCATAGCCATATCATACTGGAAGTAGTTGTAATTAGGTCCTCCCACGTATGCTTTCACATGGCCCGTAATCGGGTCCATGGACATGAAACCTGCACGCAAGAAATGTTTGTAATACTTGATGGAGTCAAGCGGAGTCATGATTGTATCTTTTTCTCCATCCCATGAGAATACGGACATTTCATATTTAGTGTTGAATGCTTTCATGATTTCAGCTTCCGAACATCCGTCAGCCTTCATGGTACGGTAACGGTCGCTCTGACGAATGGAGCGGTTCAGAATCTGTTCCACTTCCTCCGGTGTCAGCTGATTGGTATAAGGAGCTGTCTTACGCCCTCTCTTTTCCTTGAAGAAGCGAGGCTGCAGGTATTTGGCTACATGTTCATAGACAGCTTCTTCGGCATACTGCTGCATACGGGAATTGATAGTGGTATAAATCTTCAATCCATCTACATACAGATTGTAGTTGGTACCGTCTTTCTTTTTATTCTTCGCACACCAGCCATACAACGGGTTGGTTTCCCAGGCTAAAGAATCTTCATAATATTTCTGCATCTGCCAGCCACGATAATCGCTCCGGTCCGGTTTACGGGCGGTCATTACGCCACGCAAGTATTCACGGAAATAGGTAGCCAATCCGTCTTTATGGTCGACAGGCTGAAATTTCAGCACCAAAGGAAGTGCCTGCAAAGAATCACATTCTTCCTGAGTAAGGAAGCCAGCCTTACGCATCTGGTCGAGCACGGTATTACGACGACCGCGGGAACGTTCGTTAAAACGACGGGGGTTATAGAGAGAAGGGTTCTTACACATACCTATCAAGGTAGCGGCTTCTTCTATTTTCAAGTTTTTCGGGTCTTTGGCAAAATACGTCTTAGCCGCTGTCTTAATACCTACGGCATTGTTCAGGAAGTCGAACTTATTAAGATACATGGTAAGAATTTCTTCCTTTGTATAATAGCGTTCCAGTTTTACCGCAATCACCCACTCGATAGGTTTCTGCAACAGACGCTCCATTACATTGTCGGCTGTCGGTGAATAGAACTGCTTAGCCAACTGCTGGGTAATGGTACTACCTCCACCGGCATGTTTCTGCATGAAGATTCCACGCTTGATAACCGCACGCATGAAAGCACGGGCGTCGATACCGGAATGGTCTTCAAAACGCACATCTTCAGTGGCCACCAAGGCATGTACCAGATGGGGAGAGAGGTCTTCATAGCCCACATACACTCGGTTTTCCTTACTAAGCGACCAAGTTCCCAACAGTTTTCCGTCTTCAGAAATAACCTGAGTGGCAAACTTCAGATTCGGGTTTTCCAGTTCTTCTACCGGGGGAACATAACCTATTTTACCTTTTGCAATGGCCGTAAAAACGATGGCAACTGCGGCAATGCAGATGAACACAAAACCCCACATTGCATATATAAATATCTTTCTCATACTTTTATTATATTCATTAATTAGACTTTTAAGCCGCAAATTTACGGAAAATCTTTGTAACAAAGACTTATTTTCCGCAATATCCTCTTAAATGCGAAAACGTAGTCCGAAATATCCTAAAAACAGTGGGATTTCTATTTTTTTTACCTACCTTTGAACTCCGGTATTATAAAAGTAATCAAAAACAGCTAACATGGAAAATAGAAGTTTAGTTACTATCGCCGAACATTCCAAAGAGAAAATCATGTATCTTCTGGAAATGGCAAGAGAGTTTGAAAAGAAACCTAACCGCCGCCTGCTGGCAGAAAAAGTAGTTGCCACTCTGTTCTTTGAACCATCTACCCGTACCCGTCTGAGCTTTGAAACGGCAGCCAATCGCCTGGGAGCAAGAGTCATCGGATTTACTGATCCGAAGGTGACCAGTTCTTCTAAAGGAGAAACGCTGAAGGATACCATTATGATGGTGAGCAACTATGCAGACATCATCGTAATGAGACATTATCTGGAAGGTGCTGCACGTTACGCCAGTGAAGTGGCTCCGGTGCCCATCGTAAATGCCGGAGATGGTGCAAACCAGCATCCTTCACAAACAATGCTGGATTTATACTCCATCTATAAGACTCAAGGTACACTGGAAAACCTGAACATTTATCTGGTAGGTGACTTGAAATACGGAAGAACAGTTCACTCGCTGCTGATGGCTATGCGACACTTCAATCCTACTTTCCATTTCATTGCTCCGGACGAACTGAAAATGCCGGACGAATACAAGCTGTATTGCCAGGAACATCACATCAAATACGTGGAACATACTGATTTCACTGAAGAAACCATTGCAGATGCCGATATTCTGTATATGACTCGTGTTCAGCGGGAACGTTTCACTGACCTGATGGAATATGAAAGAGTGAAAGATGTGTATATCCTGAACAACAAGATGCTGGAACATACACGTCCGAACCTGAAAATCCTCCACCCGCTTCCTCGTGTGAACGAGATTACTTATGACGTGGACGACAATCCGAAAGCTTACTATTTCCAACAGGCCAAGAACGGTCTTTATGCCCGCCAGGCCATCCTTTGCGATGTGTTAGGAATTACACTCGACGAGGTAAAAGCTGATACTGAAAAATAATCCGGAAACTATTCAATTCAAGTAACTATGAGTGAAAAGAAAGAATTACAGGTGGCTGCGCTGAAAAACGGAACAGTCATTGACCATATACCTTCCAATAAGTTATTTACAGTCGTATCCTTGCTGGGACTGCAAGATGAAGATGCCAACATCACAATAGGCAACAACTTTGAAAGTAAGAAATTAGGCAAGAAGGGAATCATCAAGATTGCTGACCGCTTCTTTACGGAAGAAGAAATCAGCCGCTTGTCGGTAGTTGCTTCCAAAATCAAGCTGAATATCATCCGCGACTATGAAGTCGTAGAAAAGAAAGAAGTGGAAATGCCTGACGAGCTGAAAGGTATCGTGAAATGCAACAACCCGAAATGTATCACCAACAACGAGCCGATGCAAACATGGTTCCACGTCATCGACAAGGAAAAAGGCTTGTTGAAGTGCCATTACTGCGAAAAAGAGCAGCAGAAGGATAACATCAAACTTCTGTAAACCATGAAGCAGGACTGGAAACCAGGTACAATGATTTATCCTCTTCCGGCTGCCTTGGTTACATGTGGCAGCTGTGAAGAAGAATATAACATTATCACCGTAGCGTGGGTAGGTACAATCTGTACCAACCCACCTATGTGTTACATTTCTGTCAGACCAGAACGGCACTCCTATCCTATTCTGAAAAAGAATATGGAGTTTGTCATTAATCTGACCACCAAAGACATGGCTTTTGCCACAGACTGGTGCGGAGTTCGTTCAGGCAAAGACTACAACAAGTTCCAGGAAATGAAATTAACTCCAGGAAAGGCAGCCATGGTGCAGGCTCCTCTCATTGAAGAGTCGCCCCTCTGCATTGAATGCCGGGTAAAGGAAATCGTCGCTTTAGGTTCACATCACATGTTTATTGCGGACGTAGTCAACGTGAAAGCAGACGATAAATACCTGAACTCGGAAACCGGCAAATTTGAACTGGCTCAATCTAACCTACTGGTTTATGCCCACGGGGGATATTACGAATTAGGAGAGAAAATCGGCAAGTTCGGATGGTCGGTAGAGAAAAAGAAATAACTGATTTATGATAAAAGAAGCCCTATTCACCCTCATTGGAAGCGGTGTGCTGGCAGTATGTGAGCTGCAAGCACAGGCCGTAACTACGCCCATGGTTACGCTGAAACAGCCGCGCTTCAACCTGGGAGTGAAAGCTGGCTTCAACTCTTCCATGTTCTTTACGGATGAGATTTCAATTAACGGCAAAGAACTGGAACTTGCCCAAAATAACTATAAAGTAGGTTATTTTGCAGCGGTGTTCTGCCGCTTCAACATGAAGAAACACCACTTCATACAACCGGAATTTTCCTGCAATATCACTCAAGGAAGTGTTTCCATTCCCAGCACATTAGCCAACTCGGAAATTCTGAAGGAGAATGCCCTTATCAAGAAAAAAATGACAACGCTTGACCTGCCCATTCTTTACGGCTATAAGTTCATTGACGTACATCCGTATGGAATGGCCTTTTTCGTAGGTCCCAAGGTAACATGGGTATGGGAGAAACATTGTTCAACCGAATTTACAGGTTTCCACCAACAGGAAATAAAGGAAGAACAATATCCGTTCCAGTACAGCGGAGTCGTGGGACTGGCCGTCAACGTATCCAACATCTTCTTTGATTTCCGTTACGAGGTGGGACTCCATAATACCATCCGTTCTATCACTTATAACACCGACCTGACCGAGGCTCCGCATAATGAAGGAAAAATTAAGCTGGAACAACGGAAAAACATTCTGAGTTTTTCGGTCGGAGTTATTTTCTAACAGGATTTTTCACTTTAAAACAACTATATCATGAAACGAGACGATTCTATTTTTAGCATCATTGAGAAAGAACATCAGAGACAACTAAAAGGTATTGAACTGATTGCCTCAGAAAACTTTGTAAGTGAACAAGTCATGCAGGCTATGGGTTCTTGCCTGACCAACAAATATGCAGAAGGGTATCCTGGGAAAAGATATTACGGAGGATGCGAAGTGGTAGACCAGAGCGAACAGCTGGCCATCGACCGCATCAAACAGATTTTCGGAGCTGAATGGGCAAACGTACAGCCTCACTCAGGTGCACAGGCCAATGCTGCTGTATTTTTGGCAGTATTAAATCCAGGCGATAAGTTCATGGGCTTGAACCTGGCACACGGTGGACACCTGTCTCATGGCTCTGCAGTAAATACTTCAGGTATTCTGTACACTCCATGCGAATATAATCTGAACAAGGAAACGGGTCGCGTAGATTATGATCAGATGGAAGAAATTGCCTTGAGAGAGCATCCAAAATTGATTGTAGGCGGTGGTTCTGCTTATTCACGTGAATGGGACTACAAACGCATGCGTGAGATTGCTGACAAGGTAGGCGCTATCCTGATGATTGATATGGCACATCCGGCCGGACTGATTGCTGCCGGTTTGCTTGACAATCCGGTGAAATACGCACATATCGTAACTTCAACTACCCACAAAACGCTTCGTGGTCCGCGTGGTGGTATCATCCTGATGGGTAAAGACTTCCCTAATCCATGGGGAAAGAAAACTCCGAAAGGCGAAATCAAGATGATGTCACAGTTACTGGATTCAGCTGTATTCCCCGGCATTCAGGGTGGCCCGCTGGAACACGTCATTGCAGCTAAAGCCGTAGCATTCTACGAATGTATGCAACCGGAATACAAAGAATACCAAATTCAGGTACAGAAGAACGCCCGTGTATTGGCTCAGGCTTTGATGGATCGTGGTTTCACCATCGTATCGGGAGGAACAGATAATCACTCTATGCTGGTAGACCTGCGCAGCAAATATCCAGATTTGACAGGAAAGGTAGCTGAAAAAGCGTTGGTAGCAGCCGACATCACTGTCAACAAGAATATGGTACCGTTTGACACTCGCTCTGCATTCCAGACATCAGGTATCCGTCTGGGAACTCCGGCCATTACGACCCGTGGCGCCAAAGAAGACTTGATGTACGAAATTGCAGAAATGATTGAAACCGTACTGTCAAATGTAGACAACGAAGAGGTTATCGCTTCCGTACGTCACCGCGTAAATGAAACGATGAAAAACTATCCTATATTTGCATATTAACTAAACGACTAAAAACGAAACAAAATGAAGAAAATGAATTCTATGGCTATCTTACTGAGTGCATGCTTGGTATTTAGCGGGTGTGGTATGACAAATACAGCCAAAGGTGGAATGATTGGTGCAGGAAGTGGAGCTGCCCTGGGAGCATTGATCGGAGGTATCGCCGGTCACGGAAAAGGAGCTGCCATTGGAGCAGCTGTAGGTGCTGCCGTAGGTACAGGTGCCGGTGTACTGATTGGTAAGAAGATGGACAAGGCTGCCGCACAGGCAGAACAGATTGAAGGTGCACAGGTAGAGCAAGTAACTGACAACAACGGATTACAAGCCGTAAAAGTGACTTTCGACTCCGGTATCTTGTTTAATACCAGCAGTGCTACATTAAGTACTTCTGCCAAATCTGCATTGAGCAAATTTGCCAACAACGTGCTTAACCAAAACAAGGACATGGACGTTGCCATCTACGGATATACTGATAATACCGGTTGGAAAAACAGTACCGCAGAGCAGAGCCGCCAGAAGAATCTGGACCTTTCACAAGAACGTGCCCAGAGTGTATCAAGCTATCTGTTAGCCTGTGGCGCTTCTTCCAGCCAGATTAAGTCTGTTACAGGTATGGGTGAAGAAAATCCCGTAGCCGACAACTCAACTGCTGCAGGCCGTCAGGAAAACCGCCGTGTAGAAGTGTATATGTATGCCAGCCAGCAGATGATTCAACAGGCTGAAGCTGGAACTTTGCAATAAATCGAATTTTCATAGTAACAAACATCCTTATGCCGGGTCTTTCAGACTCGGCATAATTTTCATCCCCACATCAAACACTAATGAACAGAAAACGAATTCTAAGATACATACGTAATCTGATTATCTTTTTCTTTGCATCTACCATTCTTTCCGTCGTTGCCTTAAGATTTATTCCGGTCTACATCACTCCCCTGATGGTGATACGAAGTGTAGAACAACTGGTAAAAGGTGAGAAAGTGGCCATGAAGCACAAATGGGTACCTAAAGAAAAAATATCACGTCACCTTCCGATGGCGGTCATTGCCTCTGAAGACAACCGTTTTGCCAGCCACAACGGGTTCGACTTCAAGGAAATCAGCAAGGCTATTGAAGAAAACAAAAAGCGTAAGAAAGCCAGAGGAGCAAGTACCATCAGCCAGCAGACAGCTAAGAATGTATTCCTATGGCCCTCCTCTTCCTGGGTAAGAAAAGGATTCGAAGTCTATTTCACGGTACTGATTGAACTGATATGGGATAAAGAAAGAATCATGGAAGTTTACCTGAACTCCATCGAAATGGGAGATGGTATATATGGAGCAGAAGCCGTGGCGAAAGCTCACTTTCACACCACGGCCTCTCAACTCACTCGCAAACAATGTGCACTTATTGCAGCCAGTCTGCCGAATCCAAGAAAATACAATTCCGGAAAACCCAGCCCTTACATGTACAAGCGTCAGCGGAAAATCATGTATCTAATGAAATGTGTTCCTACATTCCCGGAAAAAGCCGAAAAGTAAGGAGACTTCTCGGGGCTAAGGCTCCGGATCTCCTTTCAAAATCGGAAGTGTAATCTTATATTTCACTGCTAAAATACGGGCTACAAACACGGTTACTCCACCAATAATCTGTGCAAGTACGGATTCCATGTCCAGCATTAGACAAATCCAGTAAACCAGTCCGCCAATCACACAAGCCATGGCGTAAATCTCTTTACGGAATATCAGCGGAATCTCGTTGATAAATATATCACGCAGCACTCCTCCAGCTGCACCGGTAATACTACCCATGATAATGGCAATCCAAAACGGATAACCCAGCGCATACGCCTTACTGAATCCTACAACCGTAAACAGGGCCAGACCTATGGTGTCAAAAATAAAGAAGGTATTATTCAGGCGAATGACATACTTTCCGAACAAGATGACAAAGAACATAGCGAAAGCCGTACAAATGAGATACATCGGGTCGGTCATCCAGGCTGGAGTCACATCCAGCAAAACATCACGAATGGTTCCACCACCGATAGCCGTAGCCAGTCCCACCACATAAGCGCCAAACCAGTCAAACCGTTTCGCCGAAGCAAGACGTATACCACTTATGGCAAATGCAAAAGTCCCCACAAAATCCAGTATCGTTACAAACGAAGGCATCTGAAAAAAAACATCCATAGCAAATATTTTACCAAGTATAACTCAAACCAAAACTAAGCAATTCCTGCAACTGAAAATAACTTCGACCTTCTTCACGAGTCACCCCATCGTCAAATCGACCATGAACGAACAGCTTCGTAGAAAGATACTGATTAATGGTAAAGGTAAAGGTATTTTCCCATTCACCCAGCACTTTCTCGTAATTGGTCGTATAAGACAAGCGGGACTCCCACATCAGGATGGAGAACATTTTCCATTTCAATGTAGATTCCAGACGAGAACCCCATACACTTTCCCGTTTATGACCGGCTTCGATGTTAAACTTTGTAGGGTCTACCCTGTCACTGGCCACGCTGTACAAGGTGTAGTTTATCGGATTTACCAGCACAGACAAATTGCACACGCCATCCTTGATAAACTTGTAGTCCATACCGAGACCGACGTTCAATTCGGCCGGTGAGAAGAAAGCAGAAACCAAGTTATCGGAGTTGGTCTCGTAGTTTGAGAAGAACTGCGTCTTGAACTCAGCCGACAAAGTATAGTACCATGTACTGAAGGCCTTGTAACCCAATTTAGAACTCAAGCGAAGCAGGTCATTGTTAGCCTTATAGCTGTGTACGGTATCCGAAGGTGCCGTGATAAAGCCCAATTTCCACTCAATCTTGTTTTCAAACTGGATACGCTGTCTGTCATCATAATTCGCCTGCCAGGTGAAGCCGGAAAGCAATGATTTGGTACTTTCACCACCCTTATACCAGTTCTTCGAAATGTAGTTCTGTGAGAATTGCAAATAACCATTTCCACCAAAGGTCCAGAAATTCGGCTTGATAACCAGCAGGTCTTTTTCTGTCACCCGGTTCGGAAGCTCATCATTCTGCATCATGTCCAGCAGATTCTCTTTCCGCGGCTGGTTTACAAGCACCTCACCGTATATCGGTTTCAAGCCTTTCAAATTCTCCTCATTTTGCTTCACCAAACTGGGGTAAGACAGATAAAAAGAAAGCAACTGCCGATTTACCGCCTTATCCACCTGCACAGAATGACGCAAATCGGCCACCTGAGGCAATTGCGCATCCAGCACATTTTCTTTTATAAAAGGTATCTGCGGTTTCCAGTCAGAGATACTGAAGGCCTGCTCTATCGGTGCCTCATAATAAGTAGCCGGCATCGACAATTTATAGTAATCTGGATTCGGACGGATACCCGTTATCAGCAGATAAATATCATCCCAACGCTCCAGCTGGGCGTTATACTCCCGACGGAAATTCTGCATCAACCGCCAGAAATTCCGCACCTCCAGTGTAGGAAGTTCCACCTTTTTCTTTACAGCCGGAACTACTTTCTTCTGTGTTGCATTCTGCAGGCTGTCTACAGGAGCTGTTACATTCAAAGAATCTACCGCATTTTTTAGTGTATCCGATTTTATCGCATCCGAAGACACTTCCATTTCTTGTGCGGCCAACCCACCGCACACCATAAGCAATACCAAGAAAAGACTCGTCTTTTTCATTTTTGTCATTCTTAAAATCTTGTGCAAAAGTACGATTTATTTCTAAAAGAAGTTAGCTTTCACACCTACTAATTGTACTTAAAAACAATTTTCTACCCACCTTTGTTTAAAATTTCATTTGTACATCCATCGGAAAACGTAAGGATATTTAAAGTTAAACGTGGTTTTGCTCTACTTACTTTTGCGGGTTCAGCTTTTTTTTATAATTTTGCAAACTTGAAGAAGTAGTTCTTCCATGTCGGTAGAAATATTGCTCACCGGCATTTTGACTGTCACTTTCTTAAGAGAAAAGAAAGCAGGCAGCATTAAACTGTTGAATTTAATTTTTAAATATTCATATTGTGGCAGAAACAAAGTATATTTTCGTAACAGGTGGTGTAGCCTCTTCATTAGGAAAAGGTATCATCTCATCATCTATCGGTAAGTTGCTGCAGGCCAGAGGCTACAGCGTAACCATCCAGAAGTTCGACCCGTATATCAACATCGACCCGGGAACTCTGAATCCCTATGAACACGGAGAGTGCTACGTAACCGTAGACGGACATGAAGCCGACCTCGACTTGGGACACTACGAACGCTTCTTAGGCATCCAAACTACCAAAGCCAACAACATCACTACCGGACGCATCTACAAGAGTGTAATCGACAAGGAACGCCGTGGCGACTATCTTGGCAAGACCATCCAGATTATCCCTCACATCACTGACGAAATTAAACGCAATGTCAAATTGCTGGGCAACAAATATAAATTCGATTTCGTCATTACAGAAATCGGAGGAACTGTAGGCGACATCGAATCACTTCCTTACCTGGAAAGTATCCGTCAGCTGAAATGGGAATTAGGCAAGAACGCTTTGTGCGTACACTTGACTTATGTACCTTACTTGGCTGCTGCCGGTGAATTGAAGACTAAACCGACCCAGCACTCTGTAAAAGAACTGCAGTCTGTAGGTATTCAGCCGGATATCCTGGTACTTCGTACAGAACACGAACTCAGCATGGGACTGAGAAAGAAAGTTGCCTTGTTCTGTAACGTAGACGACAACGCCGTTATCCAGTCAATGGACATGCCGACCATCTACGAAGTACCTTTGCGTATGCAGGAACAGAAACTGGATGTAACTATCCTTGAAAAAATGGGACTTCCGGTAGGTGAAACTCCTACTCTCGGCCCGTGGAGAGACTTCCTGAACCGTCGTCACAATGCTACTGAGAAGGTAAGAATCGGACTGGTAGGAAAATACGACTTACAGGATGCCTACAAATCAATTCTGGAAGCCCTTTCACAAGCTGCAACTTATAATGACCGCAAGGCCGACATTCACTTTATCAATAGCGAGAACCTGACCGACGACAACATAGAAGAGCACCTGAAAGACATGGACGGTGTCATCATCTGCCCGGGATTCGGACAGCGTGGTATCGAAGGTAAGTTCGTAGCTATCAAGTACTGCCGTACACACAACGTACCGACATTCGGTATCTGTCTGGGTATGCAGTGTATTGTCATCGAATTCGCACGAAACGTACTGGGATATGCCGATGCCAACAGCCGTGAAATGGATGAAAAGACTCCGCACAATGTAATCGACATCATGGAGGAACAGAAATCCATCACGAACATGGGTGGTACCATGCGTCTGGGAGCTTACGAATGCGTTATCGACCCGAACTCCAAGACTTATGAAGCTTACCAGAGTGAACACATCCAGGAACGTCACCGTCACCGTTACGAATTCAACAACAGCTACAAGGAAGAATTCGAAAAGGCGGGTATGAAGTGCGTAGGTATCAATCCGGAATCCGACCTGGTGGAAATCGTGGAAATCCCGACCTTGAAATGGTTTATCGGTACACAGTTCCATCCGGAATACAGCAGTACGGTATTGAAACCACATCCGTTGTTCCTGTCCTTCATCAAGGCAGCTATCAGCAAATAAACCAAACATAACATTGTAAAGAAATAGAAATGGACAAAAACACGTTAGTGGGCTTTATCCTGATTGGAGCGGTTATCGTGGGATTCGGTATCTACAACCGCCCCAGCCAGGAAGAAAGAGCACGCGCACAGCACTATCAGGACTCTATCCAACAGGTTATCAAGCAACAACAGGAAGCCCAGGAAAAGCAGGCTGCTGCAGCCATTGAAGCTGCACGCCCTGACAGTACTTCCCTCTTCTTCCAGGCCGCACAGGGTACGGAACAATTTACCGTACTGGAGAACGAGCTGGTTCAGCTGACTTTCTCCAACAAAGGCGGACGAGTGAGCAAGGCCCTGCTGAAAGAGTATAAAGACCAGAAGAAGCAGCCTCTCGTTCTGTTCGACGGCGAAGATGCTTCCATGAATTTCGGTTTTGAAGGAAAGAACGAGAACATTCTCAGCCAGCAGATGTATTTCGAGGCGACTAATGTGACCGATTCTACCGTGACCATGCGACTGAACGCAGCCAACGGCGGACACCTGGACTTCAACTACCGACTGCTGCCCAACTCGTATATGGTAGACCTTACCGTTCAAGCCAGCGGCATGCAGAATTTCTTCTCTCCTTCTACCAAGAGCATGAACATCGAATGGAAACAGCGTGCCCGCCAGATGGAGAAAGGTTACAACTTCGAACAGCGTTACACTTCATTGACCTACAAGCCGGTGGACGACAGTTTCGATTACTTGAGCGAAACAAAGGATGAAAAAGAAACCATTCCTGAATCACTCGACTGGGTAGCTTTCAAGAATCAGTATTTCTCCTGCGTGTTCATGGCAGAGCAGAACTTTGACAACGCCACACTCGAATCGAAAATGGAACAGCAAGGAAGCGGTTACATGAAGAACTATGCAGCCGACATGAAGACAGCTTTCGACCCGACAGGTGCCAAAGCTTCACACATGCAGTTCTACTTTGGTCCGAACCACTTCAAGACACTGCTGGCCAGCAACGACTTGAGCTTTAAAGATAAAGATCAGGAACTGGAAGACCTGGTTTATCTGGGATGGCCGATTATCCGCCTGATTAACCGCTGGTTTACCATCAACTTGTTCGACTGGCTGTCAGGCTGGGGACTGAGCATGGGTATGGTTATCCTGCTTATGACCATCATCGTCAAGGTACTGGTACTTCCTACCACCTGGAAGTCTTTCATCTCATCTGCCAAAATGCGTGCCCTGAAGCCGTATGTAGATAAGATTAACGCCAAATATCCGAAGCAGGAAGATGCCCTGAAGAAACAGCAGGAAACCATGGCCCTCTATCGCCAGTACAATGTCAGTCCGATGGGCGGCTGTCTGCCGATGTTGTTGCAAACTCCGGTGTTCATGGCCCTCTTCTTCTTCGTGCCGAACGCTATCGAGTTACGTCAGCAGGGATTCTTGTGGGCTGATGACCTTTCGGCTTACGACGACCTGATCAGCTGGAGCTACCACATTCCGTTGTTAGGCAACCACCTGAGCTTGTTCTGTCTGCTGTTCAGCATCACTACGGTGCTCAACCAGATTATCATGATGAAACAGCAGGATATGGGCAACAATCCACAGCTGGCTGCCATGAAATGGATGATGTACATCATGCCTGTGATGTTCTTCTTCATCTTCAACGACTATGCATCCGGATTGAGCTACTACTATTTCATCTCCGGTCTGATTGGTATCATTACCATGTGGATTATGCGCCGCATGACCGATGAAAAGAAACTGCTCGCCCAGCTGGAAGCCAACAAGAAAGAACCTTCACAGCAAAAGGCAAGCGGACTGATGGCTAAACTGGAAGCCCTGCAGAAAGAGCAGGAACGTCTACAGAAAGAGCGTCAGGAACGCATGGGAGGTAAGAAAAAATAAAAAGATTATCTTCATACCGCAGAGCGCCCCTCAATGGCATACAGACAAGCCATCGAGGGGCGCTCTTTTTTCTGCTACATTCCTCTTTTTCCATTTATTGTCTTACCTTTGCAGAAACAAAGGTAAAACCATGAACTACTTTTCAAAACTCTATACCCGATGGCAGCATTTCCTGCACAATGAAACATTAAAGCAGAAAGTATATTCCATCGTTTTCGAATCAGACACACCGAAAGGAAGGCTGTTCAACATCATATTAATCAGCAGCATCATTGTCAGCGTACTGATGGTCATACTGGAAAGCATGCACTTGTTTTCTCCTACAGCCTACTGGATATTGCGACTATTGGAATACCTGCTGACTCTCTTCTTTACCATAGAATACCTGGCCCGTATTTACTGCCTGAAAAATCCCCGGAAATACATATTCAGCTTTTTCGGGCTGGTGGACCTGCTGGCCACCCTGCCGGTTTACCTGAGCTTCTTCCTGAAGGGTGCACACTACCTGCTGGTCATCCGGGCCTTCCGGCTCATCCGGATATTCCGCATCTTCAAACTATTCTCTTTCATCAGTGAAGGCAATCTGCTGCTGCGCTCCCTGCGCATCAGCGCACCGAAAATATCCGTATTTTTCTTTTTGTCCTCATCTTGGTTACCTCCATGGGAACAGTCATGTACATGATTGAGGGCGACGTACCCGGGTCTGAATTCAACAACATTCCCAATAGTATCTACTGGGCCATTGTCACTATGACCACCGTAGGCTATGGCGACATCACCCCTGTTACCCCGGTAGGACGATTTCTGTCGGCCATCATCATGCTCACCGGTTACACCATTATTGCCGTACCTACGGGAATCGTATCAGCAGCCATGGTAAGCCAGCAGAAAAAGCAGGCAGAACGCCAGTGTCCGCACTGCCACCAGACAGGGCACGACGCAGAAACCGTCTATTGCAAATACCGCGGAAAGGAACTCGAGAGTGACTCAAAAAGAAAAATCCACAACGAAGAATTTTAATCATTAAACCATCAAATAAACACATGAAAAAAACAGATTTTATGACTATGACAGCAGCCATGATGCTCGCCACATCGGCCTGTGTAGGTCCTGAAAAAGCCGCACAGACAGATGGCCCCATCATCGGCAAACAGGAGGTTACGGTAAAAGACGGCCGTATGACCCCTGAAACACTCTGGGCCATGGGACGCATCGGAAGTTCCTGTGTATCGCCCGATGGCAAACGCATTGCCTACACGGTGTCTTACTACAGTGTGAAAGAAAACAAGAGCCACCTGGTAATCTACGTAATGAATGCCGACGGTTCAGACAACCAGTTGCTCACCACTACAGCTGCCAGCGAAGGAGAACCTGCATGGATTAAGAACGGCAGCAAGCTTGCTTTCCTGGCACCCGATGCCGACGGTAACAGCCAGATTTGGGAAATGAATCCCGACGGCAGCGAACGCGTACAGCTTTCTTCATTTGCCGGGGGAATCGACGGATTCAAGTTCTCACCCGACGAGAGCAAGGTGCTCTTCATCTCACAGGTGAAATACGGCGAACGCACCGTCGACAAGTATCCTGACCTGGACAAGGCCAGTGGAATGGTGATAGACGACCTGATGTACAAGCACTGGGATGAATGGGTACAGACCGTACCGCATCCGTTCGTGGCTCCATTTGCCGGAAATAAAGTGGGCGAAACAACCGACATCCTGGCCGGCGAACCCTACGAATCGCCGATGAAGCCTTTCGGTGGCATCGAACAGCTTACCTGGAGTCCTGACTCCAAATCCATCGCATATACCTGCCGCAAGAAAACCGGACTGGAATATGCTATTTCTACCGATTCGGACATTTACCTGTATAATCTGGAAACCAAGCAGACCCGCAATCTCTGCAAGGAAGACTCTACCGACAAGAACATGGGTTACGACACGAACCCGCAGTTCTCCCCCGACGGCGGATTCATTGCCTGGCAAAGTATGGAACGCGACGGATACGAAAGCGACCGCAACCGCCTTTGCGTAATGGATTTGAAAAACGGCAAAAAGACTTACGTTACAGAAGCCTTCCAGTCGGGCGTAGACAGCTACTGCTGGGCTCCGGACAACCAGACACTCTATTTCACCGGTGTATGGCATGCCACCAGCATGATTCACCGTACAAACCTGAAGGGTGAAGTGGAACAGCTTACAGAAGGCATGTACGACTATGCTTCTGTAGAAATGCTGGGCGACGGGCAGCTTCTCACCAAGCGCCACTCTATCAGCGAAGCTGACGAGCTGTTCACCGTCAACCTGGACAAGGATAACGAGGTAACCCGCATCACGCAGGAAAACGACCACATCTTCAAGCAGCTGAAGTTAGGTAAAGTAGAAGCCCGCTGGACAAAGACCGTCGACGGTAAAGACATGCTCTCGTGGGTAATCTACCCGGTAGACTTCGACCCGAACAAGAAATACCCCACCCTGCTGTTCTGCGAAGGTGGTCCGCAAAGCCCCGTGAGCCAGTTCTGGAGCTACCGCTGGAACTTCCAGATTATGGCTGCCAACGATTACATCATCATCGCTCCCAACCGCCGCGGTCTGCCGGGATTCGGCATGGAATGGCTGGAAGAAATCAGCACCAACTACGGCGGACACTGCATGGACGACTACCTGACTGCCATCGACGACATTGCCAAAGAACCGTACGTAGACAAAGACCGCCTGGGCTGCGTAGGTGCCAGCTTCGGAGGATATTCAGTGTACTGGCTGGCCGGACACCACAACAAGCGTTTCAAGGCCTTCATCGCACACGACGGATTCTTCAACATGGAGCAGCAGTATCTCGAAACCGAAGAACTCTGGTTCACCAACTGGGATTTGGGTGGCCCGTACTGGGACAAGAACAATCCAGCTGTAAAGCGTAGCTATGCCAACTCTCCTCACCTGTTTGTCGACAAATGGGATACTCCTATCCTCTGCATCCACGGCGAGAAAGACTACCGCATCTTGGCCTCACAAGGTATGGCCGCATTCAACGCTGCCAAACTGAGAGGCATTCCTGCCGAACTGCTGATTTTCCCGGACGAAAACCACTGGGTATTGAAACCTCAGAACGGTATTTTGTGGCAACGCACTTTCTTCAACTGGCTTGACCGCTGGCTGAAGCCACAGAAATAAGTCACGCACATCCGGACGCCTTAAAAAAAGATTTTTCTATTCCATTGAATTTCAAACGATTTTAAAAATCTTCGAAAAATTCTTACAAAAAAAGAGCGTCCGGATTTGCATATTAAAATAAAAAGCCATACCTTTGCATCGCTTTTGAGAAAGACACTTCGGGGTGTAGCGCAGTCCGGTTAGCGCACCTGCTTTGGGAGCAGGGGGTCGT
>ERZ773260.51-NODE-51-length-141116-cov-41.583705_pt1 | contig 141116 bp, 140 predicted proteins | sample MGYA00511387_ERZ773260 | MGnify/ENA primary metagenome ERZ773260 (study PRJEB29015, sample SAMEA2737745) | human gut metagenome | biome: human gut; feature: human-associated habitat; material: faeces | place: China | collected 2012 ...
GAAGCTGTCAGTAGTATATCTAATAATTTATCTCCATTCCCTTTAGTAACGTGTACTTTCCTGTAAACCGCCTATTGCTTATAGGTATTTAATATTATACTTCTTCAGACGGCGTTTTTCAAGTCTTGAAATGTAAATATTCGTTTATATCCCGGCTAATTTGTCGATAAAATGCGTTTACAGGAAAGTACACCTTTCTGTAAAACCGCCTATTTACAATAATTTGGCTTTTTCGTAGATTTCTGCCCGGTAGCGAAAGGTCGCAAGGGGCATACCACACTCTTTTGCGGCTGCTGTGCCGGTAATTTTCCCGGCACGCCACCTCTGATAAACAGCATGAAAGTTATCCGGCAAGGGGCGTGGTGGTCGCCCAAAGCGCACACCCCGCGCCTTTGCTGCCGCGATACCCTCTGTTTGCCGCTGTCTGATATTGGTGCGCTCGTTTTCTGCCACAAAGGACAGCACTTGAAGCACAATATCCGAGAGAAATGTTCCCATAAGGTCTTTTCCCCGGCGCGTATCAAGCAGGGGCATATCCAAAACCACAATGTCAACGCCCTTGTCCTTTGTGATGATACGCCATTGCTGTAAGATTTCTTCATAGTTGCGTCCCAGACGATCTATGCTCTTGATATAGAGCAGGTCGTCTTTTTTCATTTTTCTAAGCAGCTTTTTGTACTGTGGACGCTCAAAATCTTTGCCGGATTGCTTATCCATAAAGATATTCTTATCTGAAACGCCTACCTCGCGTAAGGCGATAAGCTGCCTGTCCTCGTTTTGTTCTCTTGTGCTGACACGCACATAGCCGTAAATGCTTCCAGTCAATTTTTATCCTCCTGTTCGTTTTACATAGACATCAACCGTCCTTACCTAATAATTTTACTGTATCTTTGTGTCATGGCTTGCTTTTCCCGGCTGAAATACCATGCTTCTTTGCATAGTCGCTTGCCGCCTGTCTGCGTTCCTCGCTGTATGGTGCGGTCAGACGGAAAGAGAAGCGTCCCTTTGCAATCTCAAACTCCATACAGCCCGTTTCCGGGTCGCTGTCGGTCAGCTTACAGACAGAGGGGAAGCGGCGGCTGTACGCGGTCAGCCTGTTCTTCAAGTCGGTGTTGTGGGTGCGGATATGGATAAGGGGGTCTTTCTCGTCAAACCAAATATCGGTGGTCTTTTCCTGCTTCGTAAGCCCTGTTCTCATAAACTCTCCTTTCTGCGCCCCTGTTACGCAGTAGGGGCATTTTTCGGGTGTTTTCTTCGGCTCTTGACTTGGGAAAAACGGCGTTTTTTCAATAGAAAATGCTCTGGCGATACATTCCTCGTCCAGAGTGTTCCAATCGTCAAATATTCCGTTTTTACGGCTCTTGACCGTCAGACGCAGAAAAATGCGAATAGTCGGCAAGTATCGCTTTCAGCAGCTTGTCGCGGAATGTTTCTGCGCTTCTGTGATTGAAAAACAACTCCGCAACGATGGTCTGTCCGTTCCGCTGTGTTGTGATGATACCATCCGGCTGCTTCTGCGCGGTGGTTGTGGTTTTCTTTTCTGTCATTGGGTCACTCCTTCCTTTGGGTGCAAAAAAAGGATTTCCCATAGTTGGAAAATCCCTTTCTGCTGTCGGTTATTCTGTTTTACGATACGGGCAGCGCAGCGGCTTGCGCCTTTCGCTTTGCCCGATATTCCCGCGCCTTGATGCGTTCATACTCCCGGCGTTTTTCAAGGTTTTTCGCCCGGTATTCCTTTGAGTAGTTCCGATGATAAGCGCGGCTCTTTTCCTTTTGGGCTTCTTCGATTTTCTCCCGCATTTGCCGGATTTCTTCCTCTGTCGGCTCTGCAAGCTGTGTCAGTTCGTTTTCAAACTTGCCGATATAGCTGAAATATATCCCGATATGCTGAACAGCTTGTTTTGCCCTTTTCTTATCGCGCTCATGCACTTCAATTCTGCTGATAAATTCATTGAGAATGGCGGGGGTAAGGTCGGTAAAGGCGGCGTAGCGTTCTATCAGCTTCAAAAACTTATGCGCCCATCCTCCTGCGTCCTCAAACGCGGATAACTGTTCTTTGAGTTCTGCAAGTTCCGCTTTCAGCGTATAGTATTCCTCCGAATATTTCTGTGACATTTGCTCGTATCGGTCTTGTGGGATAGCACCGAGGGCGTTATCCTCGTAGAGTTTATTCAGCACCTTGTCAATCTGTTCAAGGCGTGTTGTAATTTGCGGAATACGCTTCTGCTGTTTTTTGCTCTTGTCCGTCTGCTGCATATCAAGGTTTTTTCGGACTAATGCTTCAAATTCCTCCCGGTTGCTTATGGAGTATTCTGCAACTTTTTTCAGAACATCCGCGATAGTCTGCATGACTAAATCAGCGTCTATGATGTGCGGGGAATTGCATTTGGGATTTTTGGCTTTGCCCTTGTGGTACTCGCTGCAAAAGGCAACATGACGCTTGCCGCCGTTCCTGTAATCTATGCGAATGTGCATTTTTGCGCCGCAGTCTTTACAGAACATCAAGCCCGACAAAGGGTGGATTTCTCCGTCCCCGTTAGGGCGTCTGACAGGCGCGTTTTCCAAAATCCGCTGTACGGTTTCAAAGTCGGCGCGGTCGATAATCGGCTCATGCACATTCTCGGTTATCTGCCATTCGCTTTTATCTACATAGTGGTTGCGCTTGTCCCGAAAATGCTTTGTGGTCTTGAAATTGACAACATCACCACAATACTCCTGCCTTGTGAGTATCTTGGTTAAGGTTGCTTTGTTCCATTTATAGCGATTTTCCTCGTTCAGCGGTCTGCTTTTCGCTGTCCCTCTGTCGTGCTGTTTGAGGTAGAACGTAGGCGTGAGGATTTGCTCGTTTTTGAGATATACGGCAATTTGGTTTCTGTTCTTCCCGCCGATAAACAGACGGAAAATCAAGCGTACCACTTCGGCGGCTTCCTCGTCGATTATCCAAAAATCCTTGTTGTTCGGGTCTTTCATATATCCGTATGGGGCTTCGGTGGCGATGGGTTTGCCGCTTGCACCCTTGGTCCTGATACCCGTTTTTACTTTCTTGCTGATGTCCTTTGCGTACCACTCCGACATGATATTGATAAAGGGCGCAAACTCCAATGTATCGGGATTGTCGCTGTCTATGCCGTTATTGACCGCGATAAAGCGGACATTGTTCCGTCTGAATACCTCCATTGCATTGCCGACTTGGAGATAATCACGCCCCCAGCGCGTCAGGTCTTTCATAATGCAGACGCCTATTTTTCCGTTTTCCACATCCTCCATCATGCGGGAATAGGCAGAGCGGTCAAAGAACCTGCCGCTTTCGTCATCGTCAATGTAGTGCCGGATATTGGTTAATCTCTGCTGTTGGGCGTACCGTTCCAGAAATGCCTTTTGGTTTACAATGCTGTTGCTCTCGCCGCCATCTCTGTCCTCGTCCCCGACGGAAAGGCGGGAGTAAAGGGCTGTAATTTTATTATATTCGTTCATGTGCATACCTCCTGCGTCCACATAGTTTTCCTTACAGTTAAGATTATGCACCACAACGTGCCGAACCATACTCCACGCCTTTCCGATATTTCTTTGCGTTCTTGCCTTTGGCGTAAACGATAAGCCGGACAAGGACAGCCCCGGCAATGCCAACAAGAATATCTGTACCGTGAAAACTCGGCACAAGGGAATGAAAGGCGGCGGTAAATCCGTCACCGATACCCAAGAGCTTTGCGGAAAGGTCTGTGCCCGGTGCAAGTCTTACCGCCTGTGCCGCTTTGTCAAAGAGATAGACAAACAGCAGATACGGGAGATTGGGAAGTACCAGCTTTTTCAAGTTTACGTTGTTCATCGTTCAATCCCCCTGTCTTTGTTCTTTACCTGTGCCCGCTGTGCGTTCAGAGCTGCCGCCTTTTCCTTGAAGTCGGACAGCACCTTTCGGATAGAGGGTTTTTGTTCCTGCGTCAGCTTCTTTGCGGAAAACTCCTTAAATGCCGCGGTCAGCACGTCCGCGTCCCTGCCTTTGAAAAACACAAGATACCGGGGCGGTGTTTCCGTCATGTCCTTTTTCAGCGCAAAGTCGATATGATACTTTTTCGCTGTACTTTCAAAGGCTTTGATGTTCTCCCCGGTGATCTCAATGTTGGAAACGCCCGCGTTCTGCTTCATAAGCTGCTTTAGGGTCTGCTTGCCCTTTGGGGGCTTGCCTTGCTGCCGCTTCATTTCTTCAAGCAGCTTTTTCATAGCCTTTTGCAGCATGACAGCAGTTAGCTTTGCCCCTCGGATAGACAGGGCAACGATTTTTTCATTTACCTGTTCCTGCATTTGTTCCTCCTTTCATGGGGTAGTGGTGGTTTAGGGCGGCACACCGCTTTTTGGTACGTCGCGGGCATGAAAAAAGGGACAGCCAATTTCCCGGTTGCCCCATAGTGTGCCGTGCATTAAATTCTTACCCGCAAGCCGTTCAAGTCCTCGGCTCGGATACCGACAAGATACCAGTTGTCGCCGTACTCAATCCGGGTCGGCTTCCATTTGCCGCCTGCGAATACCTCCAAGCACTCGCCGCAATGCAAGCCGCCGTAGTAGTCGGCAAGGTCAAAGCGAATGTCGTAGCGGTCGGTCTGTTCGTCAAAAATCAATGCTCCTGTTTTCTGTGCCATAGAAAAATCCTCCTTTGGTGGTATTACAGGCTTTCGCCCGGTTTGCATGAGTAGTCCGGAAAGCCGGATTTCGGTTTATTCCATGCGTCGCTTGCCATATCGTGCGACACAAGGGACGTATAATAATTGCCGATTGTGGACGGTGCATTGAACAGCGCCGCCTTTAGGTACTGCTTGATGTTGCGGATTTTCGTTGTGTTCTCCCGCATACAGTCAAGGACAAAACGGATATGTTCGCTGTCCAGTTTCATAAATTTGCTTTTTACAAGCTCTGCCGGGTAGTCGTCCCCGGCAACACGGATTGTACTGCGCTTCGTGCAGACAGTTTCAAGGATAAGGTCAACGATTTCGTTGATACGGTCAGCTTCAAGGTGGTTATCCTGCAAGAGAATGTCATAGCTGATATTGTCCTTGATAATTTCCTCATACATACGGTATGCGTCGTTCCTTTCCGTTCGTTTCCTTTCCGGCGCAGCCGCCGTGTCCCCGTAAGGCAGGGGATTTAGGGAATGGATAGGAATGGAATGGGTGCTTGATAAATCCGTATTTCTTTTTTCTTTCTTTGGTAAGTCAGTTCTTTGTATATCTTTATTTAATTGCATTGGATTTTCCAACGTCGGATTACCCGGTATCGGATTTTCCAATATCGGGTTTTCCAACTGCGGCGGTTGCGGCTGCTCGTAAATGGTGTATTCAATCGCTGTCATTTTGCCTTTCTCGTCGCGTCCCTGCCGCCTTGTGATATATCCGGCTTTTTCAAGCTCCCATATCGCAGTACGGATAGCGTCGATACTTTCTCGGTTGATGTAGGACAGCCCCGCAAGGGTATAGTCCCAATCCTCCGGCAAGGACAGCATTTGCGATAACAGCCCCTTTGCCTTTAGGGACAGCTCCTTGTTGCGTAGGTGGTGGTTGCTCATTACGGTGTAGCCTGTGTTGCGTTCCACTCGGAAAACTGCCATTATGGTTCACTCCTTTATTTCGGATTTGTTACGCAGTAGAACGGCGATTTTGAGGGATAAGGTATAAACACCTTGCCTTGTCAAAACTGCGTCTGCAAAGCCTTACATATCAAGGCTCATTTTTCCCCTACTGCGTAACATGAGGGTAAAAAAATAGCGGCGTTCCTGTTCTCCTTGTGGGAGTGAGAAACGCCGCCTGTGCGGTGCATCATTTTATTTGTTCTATTATGCTGTATGGTCTTATCCGTAGAAACTTATAAGCGTACTGTTTATCAATAAAAATTGCATTGGGCTCTAATCTTCAACTACAAATCTACGCCCATTTCTACGCCCAAATGGCATTAAATTATGTGATTTTACATAGAGCTTTATACTTTAATGATTTCAAAAAACCTTGCAACCATGCGGTTTTGCGGACTTTTATAGAGGTATATAGATTTATGAAAAAAGGTCAATTTATTACGATACCTAATTTCATTTCAAATGACATCCTTTAAACTTATATTCATTTAATTATAACCTTTAGCGGTGAAAAAAACAACCGCAACCGCGCTTTTATCAATAAAAAATTGCAAAATCTCCGCCCATGGTGTACAATAATCCCATAAGAAACTACCGGAGGCAGATGCTTTGGAACTTTCTCGCTTTTCAAGAGGTGAAATGCTGATAGGCAAGGAGGCGGCGGAGAAGCTCGCCCGCTGTCACGCTGCGGTGTTCGGGCTCGGCGGCGTCGGCTCGTATACTGCGGAGGCGCTTGCCCGCGCGGGCGTAGGGGAGCTGACCGTTGTTGACAACGACGAGATATCAATTACAAATATCAACCGCCAGCTTTACGCGCTGACCTCGACCGTCGGCATGAAAAAAACTCAAGTCGCAGCCGAAAGAATAAAGGATATAAACCCCGAATGCAAGGTGAATATCATTGACGGGTTCTATCTCGAAGAAAATTCGGCGGACTTCTTCGAGGGCGGCTATGACTATATCGCCGACGCCGTAGACACCGTTCAGGCGAAGCTGTCCCTGGCGGCAGAGTCGCAGAGGCGTGGAATACCGCTGATATCGTGCATGGGCACGGGCAACAAGCTCGACCCGACTCTCTTCAGGGTCTCCGATATCTCAAAAACCTCGGTTTGTCCGCTGTGCCGCGTGATGCGCCGCGAGCTCAAAGCGCGGGGGATAAATCATCTGAAGGTCGTCTGGTCGCCCGAGCAGCCGATAAAGCCCGGGGAGACCGCCGAGGAGAGCTCACGCAGGGCTCTGCCCGGGAGTATATCGTTCGTCCCGCCCGTAGCGGGCATGATAATGGCGGGCGAGATAATCAAAGATTTGATAAAATAGTGTAAAGTCATATGGCTTTACGGATTTCCCGAGAGGAGACAGGTATGAAGAAAAAATTTATCCGTTCAGCGGCGGCAATACTTGTGATGATGCTTGCGCTTTCCTTTGTATTCAGCGGATGTTCAGGCAAAAAGGAGGGCGAGGACGGGACTACGGAAATGCCGTCCGATGCCGTTGAAGCGATACAGACTCTCAAACTGCCCTATTCAAAAGCTGACAAGCTAAACCCCTTTACAGCTACGAGTATGCTCAATCAGCAGCTTATGACGCTCATATACGACGGGCTGTTCGCACTCGATAAAAATTATAATCCAAAGCCGCTTCTCGCGTCGAATTACAGCCGGAGCGGGCGCACCCTCACCGTATCCCTCGCCTCCGCGAAATTCTCGGACGGCTCGAGTGTTTCGCCATCGGATGTTGTGGCCTCGTTTGAGAGCGCAAAAAAGTCGCCCGCATATAAAACGCGGCTTGCGAATTTCAGCAGCGCCAAGGTCAGCGGAAACAGCGTTGTTTTCTCGCTCGGCGACGATGACCCGTATGCCGTGAACTGCCTGACCTTTGCCGTCACAAAGCGCGGTTCGACTGACGACGGCGCGGCGGGCAGAGGCAGATACACATATAAATCCGAAAACGGCGTAGGCTATCTCAAGGCGAGCAACGCCCGCGGCGACTTCTCGCCGAAAAAGACGAGCATCACGCTCTACGACGTCAAGGACCTGAGTATGCTCAAATATACTCTCGCCATCGGCAACATCAGCTTTGCTTTCGACGACCTGCGCAGCGGCGCATATACCAGATATTCCGCGTCGGTGGCGGATATACAGATGAATAACCTTGTCTATCTCACGTTCAATAAGAGCAGCTCCGCGCTCTCTTCCGAGAAGGTGCGGCAGGCGATAGCCTTAGCCGTAGACAGGGCGAAGCTCGCCGACGAATCGTTCCAGGGCCACGCGAAAGCGGCGTATACGCCCTTTAATCCCGATTGGAGCGCGGTCGCCGACAAGGATTATACTGTAAAAACCGACCTCGAAGCGGCGGGAAAGCTGCTCGACGAGGCGGGCTATACCTCGAAAAACGACGCAACGCGCGCGGACGCCAACAAAAAACAGCTCGCGCTCAGGATAGTTGTCAACAAGGATAACGGTTTCAAGGCGGCAGCGGCGCAGAGCATAAAGGAGATGCTCGAAAAACTCAAAATCTCCGTCACGGTCAGCGAGCTCGGCGAAAAGGATTACCGCGCGGCGGTAGCCTCCGGCAAATTCGATATGTATATAGGCGAAGTCAAGCTCACCGATAATATGAGCCTTTCGCCGCTTCTCAAGAGCGGCGGCAGCGTCGCCTACGGCATCAACACCTCGGGCGCTGCGAGCACCGCATACTCGGCGTTCCTTTCGGGCTCATCCGATCTGAATACCTTTATCGAAGCGTTTAATGCCGATATGCCGTTCGTGCCCCTGTGCTATCGCTCGGGAATAGCGATATATACAAGAACGCTCAAATACGGCAACAAAAATCATATCAATGATATCTATGCGGACATAGACTCGTGGGATTTCCACTGATACCGACAATATAAATTAAACAGGGCTTCCGAATCAGACGGAAGCCCTGTGCTTTTATATTTTATTCTATATTATTGCGTCCTCGGGACTCGGCTCACTGCCCGTGAGTATCGCATCGGCGCACTCGTTGAGCTTTCTGAACAGCGAGTTCTTTTTCATTATCCGAGATGGGATCGAGATAGTTCCCGCAACTAAGCGGTAATATGCGCTGTCTCTGTCAACGCGGTTCATGCCGCCGTCGAGGAACGAGAGCAGGACGCCGTGCACTATGTCTATGACTCTCATATCCGCAAGCTCCTCGGCGTCCTCTTTTCTGAGCACCTTGCCGAAGGTCAGGCGGTTCACTTTTTTATAAAAGCTCATCACATCGGATTTCAGCAGCAGCTTTGCAACGGGCTTTACAACAGGACGCAGAGCCGATATCTTTTTGCCGTTTACGCCGAGCGCGTCGAGCCTCTTGCCGAACTCCTTTCGGCTCTCGAGTGCGCCCTTGAGCGGCAGATCAATGAGCTGCGTGGCGTGCGCTCTCAAAAATTCCTGCGCGTCCTCCGCACCCTCGAAGCTCTCAAGGTGCTCCGTGACTATGTGCAGGCGGCTGTCATCCGTCACTGTTACGTTGACTATCGGCGCGGGATAGCCGCACAGCGAGCCTACGTTGACCTCGGTTATCGGATTGCCCGCGGGGGATACGAAGGTATCTATCCGCTGAATGTGCGAGTGACCGACGAACATATACCGAAGCCCCGCGTCCGCAAGCTTTGAGGCGACTTCCTCGCGGTCGCCGACGCAGTGGCCGCTCGTTGTGAACGGGTGGATGTGCGCTATGAGCAGGTGGTGCTCCATGCCTATTATCAGCTGACCATCCTCTTTCGCTTTGCTTATCTGCTCCTCTATCCACGCCATGTGGTCGGGAGTGTAGCCCGCGCGCCCCTTGCCGTTTTGGTCATCGTTGAGGGCGAGCAGTCGAACGCCGAGCGCAAGCTGCGCGACATATGAATATATGCCGAGGTGAGTCTTGAATGAGCTTATCGCGCGGTCGAGTCCGAACTCGCGGTAGAAGTCGCTGAGCTCCTCGTGCGAAACGGTCTCCACGTCGTTTGTGACCTCGCCGTTCGTAAACCTACGCGGGTTTTCGTCGCAGCACCAGTCGTGCGTCGCGGTTATGACATATACGGGAACGTGCTTTTGAAGCTCGCGGAGCTTTTCACGGAATTCCTCGTGGCAGACTCGCTCGCCGTCGTCTGAAAGGTCGCCCGCTATCATTACGGCGTCGGGCGGGTTTTCGAGTATCTTTTCAAATGCCGCGTCGATTATCTCGCCCGTCTCCTCAAGGCACTTCTGATCCGAGCCGCTGCGGTAGGCATAGGCCTCGCCGCCGTCGGAAAGAGTGCGCGAGAAGTGGTGAGTGTCGGCTATGAAAACGAAGCGTGGATTCATTTTGTCTCTCCTGCGCTCTGAAGCTCGGCGGCCGTCTCTGCGGCTATCGAGGCGCGGCGCTCGGCGATATCGGCCATCATCTTTCTGTGTCCGTCGCCGGTGATATTATAGAAATGTATCGGGATGAGCATGAGCAGATAGCCTATTGCGGGGACGATCGTCGTCATCGCAAACAGCGCAAGATTCGTGTTGTGGTTCTGAATAAGCGAGCCCTCGGTGTGGCTGACATAGCCGACTATGCCGAGAATCGCAATGCCTATAGACGAGGCGAAGGTGTTCTCTATTTTTCCCGTGAAGCTCATTATCGAGAGCATGATTCCCTCGACGCGGCGGCCTGTTTTCCACTCGATGTAGTCGACGGTCTCGGCCTCCATCTCCTTTTGCATGAGGTTCTTGAACTCAAGCGGAATAGTCGTAAGACCCGTAAAGAGGATGACGAGTATGGCCGTGAATATCGACGCGGACTGACCCTCGGGCTTGTTTATCAGTCCGCCGTAGGTGGTCAGAGCAAAGAGCAGATGAAGAACTATAGCGGATAAGCAGCAGATTTGGAAGAACCTGCGCGAGTCCGCGCGCTTGCCGAGCTTTTCGACTATCTTGGGCACCAAAATGCCCGCAAGCAGGAAGCCGGGGAACTTGATAACGTCGATAAAGACGTTGTATTTTCTGTTGAAGATGAGATCGGCTACGAAGTAGAACGAGATCTGCTCGGGAATTTTGCAGATAAGGAAGAAGATATTCGCAAAGAAGAGCATGAGCAGGGGACGGTTCTTGAACAGGAGCGCAAAGCATTCCTTGACGCTCGGCGTGTCCGACTGATGCTGCGCACGCTCGCGGGTGTTGCGGTAGGTCAGGCGCGTGAGAATGACTATGAACACCGCGGAGATTATCGCGGAGGTCAGATAAGCCTGCGGGGTGTGATCCTTGAAATAGGGGAGCAGAGCCGCGCCCGCAACAAAGACCTGCGGCAGCGCGCCGACTACGGAGCGGACTATGGAGCTGACTCCGAACAGCTTAGTTCGCTCGATTCCGCTCGGGGTTATCGAAAACGCCAAAGCACCCATCGGGATGTCAAACGCCGTGTAGGTGACATCGAGCATGACGAAAAGGAAGGTCGTATAAACGATGTTGAAAATCGGGTTAGCGTCCGCGCTGCCGATGAAGAACAGCACCATGACGAGCGAAACGAACAGCGGAGCCCATCTGATATACGGGCGCATCTGACCGTCCTTCGTCCTCGTCTTGTCAACGATAACGCCCATCATCGGGTCGTTTATCGCGTCGAAGATGCCGCAGAAAAGCCTGATTTTTGACGCGACTCCCATGGGATTTTCGAGCTTCTTGAACAGCACGTCGGTCAGGAAGAAGTTTATGTACTTCGAGCTTGTCATGCTCGTGTTCATGCCCTGAGCGCCGCGCCCGAGGGCATAGGAGAGCGTTTCTTTCCAGGTCAGTACGGTTTCTTCGCCGACATCGCTCTTAACGATTTTTGAGTTGAGAAAATCGGATATTTTACTCACTTCACCATCTCCAAAAACATTAGTTAAAACAATTACGCGATTTTATTATATAACCTGTCTTTGTAAAAAACAAGAAACAAATGCATGAAAAATGTCCGATTTAGCCTAAAAAATAAAAAAACATATATTTTTTATGTTGGAGTTTACTTTTTAATCCTATCTTGTTATTATATACACGGAGAATACTAACCCGGAAACGGAGGAAATGAAATGTCAAAAAAAATCAAGGTAGCAATAATCGGCTGCGGAGCGATAGCCAATTCCGCGCATATCCCCGCCTATATGAAGAACGAAAAGGCGGAGATAAAGTATTTCTGCGATATTATCCCCGAGAGGGCGGATGCCGCCGTGGAGAAATACGGCTGCGGAAAGGCCGTCTATGATTATCATGAGATACTCGACGACCCAGAGCTCGATTCTGTTTCGGTCTGTACCCACAACGACCTGCATTCGGTCATAGCGATAGACTTCATGCGCGCCGGTAAGGATGTCCTCAGCGAGAAGCCCGCCGCGCGCGTGCTCTCCGAGGCGCTCGAGATGCAGAAGGTCGCACATGAGACGGGCAGGATTTTAAGCATCGGCGTGTGCAACCGCTTCGGCACCGCGGTCAATCATATAAAGGATCTGATAGACGCGGGCGAGCTCGGCGAGGTCTACCACGTCTATGCGAGCTTCCGCGCAAACCGCTCTATACCCGGTATCGGCGGAGACTTTACGCGCAAGTCGGCGTCCGGCGGCGGCACGCTCATAGACTGGGGAGTTCACTATCTTGACCTCATACTCTACTGCTGCGGCGAGCCCAAGCCCCTGACCGCGTCGGGCGAGGCATTCTGCAAGCTCGGCAAGAACATAAAGGACTATGTCTACACGGGAATGTGGGCGGAGAACACCGCAGACATGGACGGAGTTTATGACGTTGACGATTCCGTCACCGGCATTATCAGAACAGACGGCCCTACAATAAGCTTCAACGGCGCATGGGCGGAGAATATCGGCAAGAGCGAGACTTATATAGACTTCATCGGCGACAAGGCCGGCATAAGACACCAGTATTGCGGCGGATTTGTCCTCTATTCCGTCAAGAACGGTATGCTCCTGCGCAGCGAGCCGAAGTTCAGGTCGAAGGATTTCTACGAGGAGGAGATAAACTCCTTTGTCGACTGCGTCATAACCCGCGAGCATAACCGCGCCGACATAGATTTGGCCATAGCCACCTCCAAGATAATGCAGGCGATATATGACTCGTCCGAGCTGCACAGAGAGGTCGTTATTGACTGATTCCTTGAAAAAAAGCGGAATTTATGGTATACTCGCCCAAAGAGGTGATTGAATGAAGATCTCCACAAAGGGACGCTATGCAATGCGTCTGCTTATCGACCTTAACGAAAATCAGGGCGACGGTTTCGTCGCTCTCAAGGATATAGCACAGCGGCAGAGCATCTCGAAAAAATATCTCGAGCAGATAGTGCCCGCGCTCACGGCCGAGGGTGTTTTAAAGGCCTCGCGCGGCTTTCAGGGCGACTACCGCCTTGCCCGCGAGCCGGAGGATATCCCGGTAGGCGAGGTGCTCAGGCTCACCGAGGGCAGCATTTCGCCCGTGGCGTGCCTTGACAGCAGCCCCAACGAATGCCCGCGCTGCACGGATTGCCTGACCCTCCCGGTCTGGCAGGGGCTCGAACGCGTTATCAACGAGTATCTCGACGGCGTGAGCCTGCGCGATGTCCTTGACGGGAACGTAAAATAAAATATGTTTTTCGGGAGCCGACGCGCCAAATGTGCCGGCTCCCGATTTTTTTGCGGGGGACACGCATAGATATGTAGCAGACGCCAAACAAAGGAGAATGAAAATGAAACGAATTTCTGCCTGCCTGCTTCTGCTCTGCCTGCTCTGCTCATGCACCGTCTCGCCGCAAAAGCCGTCGGACACGACGGATAAAAGCCTGACGGAAACTGCGGAATACACGCCGGGACCCGACGAGCTGCGCGCCGTTTGGATAAGCTGCTACGAGCTGCCGGACGCTGCTCAAGGGGAGGAAAAATTCCGCGGGGCGGCGAACGAGATGTTTCGCAATATCGCCGATATGAAGCTGAACACCGTCTTTGTCCATGTCCGCGCCTTTGCCGATGCGATATACCCGTCGAAGCTTTTCCCGTGGTCAAAATATTCCTGCAGGGGGAGCGACCCGGGCTTTGACCCGCTGAAAATACTTGTCGAGTGCGCCCACGGAGCGGGGCTGAAATTCCATGCATGGATAAACCCGTTTCGCGTCTCGTCCTCCGAGGATACCGACTCCCTGCCGCAGGGCAGCCCCGCCCGAAAGCTTCTCGGCACGACTGCTGTTATCGGGCTTAAAAACGGAATATATTTCGACCCCGCGTCCACCGATGTCCATGCCCTGATATATGACGGAGTGCGCGAGATACTCGACGGCTACGACGTTGACGGCATACACATCGACGACTATTTCTATCCCACGCGCGACGGGAGCATAGACCGCGCGGAATACGAAAAATATGTCTCCGACGGCGGGGAAAAGGGACTTAGCGAATGGCGGCGCGACAGCGTCAGCGCGTTTGCGGCGGGACTCTGTGCGCTCGTCAAGAGCTACGGAAGCAATAAGATTTTTTCGATAAGCCCCGCGGGGAATATCGACGGCAACGAAAATGCGCTCTTTGCCGATGTCGAGCTGTGGCTCTCGGCTCCCGGCTATGCGGATTATATTATTCCGCAGATATATTTCGGCTTCGAGAATCAAATCCTGCCGTTTAAAAGCACCGCCGAGCGCTGGGCCGAAATTTCCGACGGGCGCGTAGGGATAATCTGGGGACTCGCCGCCTACAAGTGCGGAACACGGGACAAAAACGCCAAAACGGGGAGTTGCGAGTGGACGGAAAACACGGATATCATAGCCCGTCAGCTCTCGTTTGTCCGTTCGCTCAACGCCTATTGCGGGTTCGCGCTCTTTTCTTATTCATATATGTTCGGAAAAATCAATGAAAACGCAAAAAAAGAAATGCAAAATCTCGAAAATATGTTATAATATGCAGAGTATTGTTATAAATTGGGGATATTGTGACCATTTTAGGCAAAAAACTTTTCTGACGGAGGGCGAAGAAAAATGACGAAGGGAAAGAAAAATGCCATAATAATTATGTCTGTGGCTGTCCTGCTGCTTGTCAGCATGGCGGTTGCCGCCGGCATAGTCGGAACGGATAAAATGCTGGCGCTTATAGGCGGAAGAAAACCCGATACAACCGAGACGACAGGCACTACAGACGGCAACGTTCAGTTTGTCTCGTCCCGCCCTGCAAAGGTGTCGGCGGTCTTTGTCAAAACGGACAAGCTCGGGCTCTCTGCCTCGGCCGACAAAAAGTCAAATTCCGATTTAATAGCCAAAGCGACGGAGAATATAAAAAGTAAGGGCTTCGACGCGGTGTTTGTTGAAGTGCCCGAGGAGCGCGGCTTTGCCTGCACGGACGGCAAGCTTGACGTGCTCTCCGTGTTCGCCGAAAAGGCGAAGGAGCAGGGGTTCTATATCTGCTTTGTCTACGGCGGCACGGAGTTCGGCAAGGATGAGCTCGCCTCCCTCGGAAGCGGTTTTGACTGCGTGGCTTTTTCGGGCGATATGACCGCCGAGCAGAGAAAGAATGCCGTAGGCGTTCTCCACTCCGAAAACAAAAAGGTCAGCGCGGCGCTCTTTGCCGATGACACCGATGCGGCGGACTGCGCCTCGGTGCTCGACTCAAGATTTGCGGATTTTCTTATAAGCTTCCCCGCGGACAAGGCCTCGGCGGGAGAAAAATATGCCTCGGCGCTCGAGCGGGTCAACGACATTGCACGCGCACGCGGGCTTAATTTCGCGGCGTCTCTGCGCGCCGACCTCTTCGCGTCCGGCGGTACGGACGGGGCGATGATGATAACCGAACAGCTCGATTCCTGCGAGTCGCTCGACTCCTGCATGGGCGCCGTTATGTATGACTATGAGCTCTTTTTGTCGGACAGCTCGTTTGCCTCGGCGATTCTCAAATATATGGCGGAGCAGACCCGCGAGGAGCTTGAAAAGGACTTTGAGCTGAGAAACTTCAGCGGCAGCACAAGAACTACCAACGAGTCCAAAATAACCTTTACGGGCTCGAGCAGCCCACTCAGCCCATTGAAGCTTAACGGAAAGGATGTCAAGCGCGAGACCAACGGCGACTTCTCCTTTGAGACGGAGCTCAAGGTCGGAAAGAACGAGTTCAGCTTTGAGCACAAGGACAAAACATATAAATATACCGTCACATATGAAATAAAAATACTTGATTCGATAACCCCGACCCAATCCATGGAGGTTCCGGGCGGGAGCAGCATAACCGTCACCGCAACCGCGCTCAAGGGCGCCGATGTTACGGCGAGCCTCGGCGGCACAAAGGTGAAGCTCAAGCAGCAGTCGAATTTTGTTCAGGATGAAAACGGCACGAAGCTTGACGAAACCTCGGATTTCGCCGTCTACAGCGGAAAGATATCAATTCCCGAGAGCACCTCAAAGGTTCAGTCCCTCGGACGCATCAAAGTATACGCAAGCTTCAACGGGCTCTCCGCCACTGCGAGCGGCGCGAGCGTCAGCGTCAGCGCGGTTATCCCGACTCCCGAGCCGGAGCCTGCTCAGCCGGACTCGACAGAGCATCCGTCAACCGAAAAGCCCTCGGATACTACATCTCCCTCGAATCCCGACTCTCCGTCGGATCCGTCCAAGCCCTCCGACACAACGGAGTCTCCGAGCACGGGCGGCAGCGTCGATTTTGACCCGTCGAAGATGCTCACCCCCTACGCCTACGCAGGCGTTTCGGGCAGGTCGAAGATGTGCGAGATAATTTCGCTGTGCGAGACCATGCCCGCGAATGTTGTCGATGACTGCGTGCCGTTCAGCTCTCCGCTCCCGGCGGGCACGTTTGACTATATTTCGAGCGAATATACCTACGGCGGAAGCAGATATTACCGCCTTGCAAGCGGCAAGAACGTGCTCGTGAGCAAGACTAAGCTTATATCAAAGGGCTATAATCTTCCGCAGAACAAGGTCTCCGTTGTCGCAAGCTCTTCAAATTCCGATGCGACAACGATTAAGTTCGGACTCACCTGGAAGGTGCCGTTTAATGTCGCCGTAAAGAATCAATCGTATCTCCCGTCGTCTCAGGCGTCCGGCGGCTCGCTCTATGCCGTGACCGCGTTCAACGGAAAATATCTCGACCTCACCTTCAGCCATTCCGGAAATGTCGAGGGAAAGGTCAGCGTTTCGGGCAGCAAGATAGTCTCCGCCGCCTCGTGGATACCGGACACTAAGGCAAAGACTCTGACTCTGCGCCTGACGCTCAGAAATCCCGGCAAATTCTACGGCTATTCTATAGGCTATACCTCCGACGGCTGCCTCACCCTCAAGGTCAAGGCGAAGCCCTCCGCTTCGCTCAAAGGAAGCGTCATTATGATAGACGCGGGTCACGGCGGCAACGACTCCGGCGCAATATGCGCCTATAACCCCGGCAGCTCGAAAAAATACGAGAAGCAGATAAACCTGCTCCTCGCCAAAAAGATAAAGGCGAAGCTTGAAGCGCGCGGCGCAACGGTCATTATGACAAGGTCGGACGATACATATGTCTCCCTCGACAACCGCGCAGCCATGGGCAGAAAGAAGAATCCCGATATGTTTATCGCCGTCCACTGCGACTCGAGCGAGAGCGCGAGCCCGATGGGAACGAGCGCATATTACTATCAGGCATATTCGTTCCCGCTGGCGTCCGCAGTGCATAAGCGTATAGTCTCGACATATAAGAACAGCATATATTCATCGGCAAGCTCCGCCACGCTCAAAAAGATAGACCGCGGCACGAATATGTATCCCTTCCGCGTGACGAGGATAGAGGAGTGCCCCGCAGTACTCATAGAATACGGCTTTGTCAGCAACATCAGCGAGTGCAAGCTTCTCTGGTCGGATTCCGTCCAGGAGAAGCTCGCCCAGGCGACGGTGGACGGAATAGCCGATTACATAGCCTCAAACTGATTTCGGCTCCAGTTTTCTTTTGAGCGCGAGGCAGAGATATTCCGCAGGAAAATAGAGCATAAACCACGCCCCCGAAAACGGCAGGCAGATTTGTCCGAGAAAATTCAGCGGTATATGCGAATAGTCCCAGACGTTTTTTTCGAGCAGGATGTTGAATATCACTCCGACGGTAAGCTCGACGCAGGTTATAACGAGCGCACCCGTCAGGCCGCCGATAACAGGGTGCAGTGCCGCGAGCCAGTCGCTCAGAATATAGAAAATCAGCAGCACCGAGCCGCCCGCCAGGGACATCGACCAGTGCGTGTAGCCGCGAAAAATCACCTCGATGAGGTTATATATCACCGCACCGAGGAGAAAGACAAAGATATAACGAAACCCGTTTTTCAATATCATCACCGAGCTTATTTTTGACCGCAGACGCACCGATATTCCGCGTTTGCGGCGGTGGAAAACCTTTTCAAAAAAGGAGAATATCCGTGTTCAAAAATACGTCGATAAGAAATAAACTTGTTGTGTCGAATATGCTGATGATTATTATTCCGATGATCATCATCGTTGCGGTTATTATGATTACTACGTCGTCGATAACATATTTTTCGACCTCGAAAATGTCATTTGACCCGTCGTTCGGCTCTTATTTGCTGTACAAAACGCAGTTCAACGTCTCGTTGCTCGAGGACAAAATGAAAAGTCCGGACGAGAGCGACGGCAACAAGCTCGGCGCAATGGACAAAAAGCATATCGCGTCGCTCAGAGCCGGAATAACAAAGTCCGAGGGCGGCATGGAAAGCAGAATAAGCGACGCCGTTCTCGATGCCTGCGCTAAGATACAGAAGGACGGCTCGGAGATCATGATCCTTGCCGGCGACGAGATAATATACAAGACCGTCGAAGCGGACGTCTATGAGATGGTCGGTGCGGTTATAGATATCTGCGGCAAGAGTCTGAGCGACATAAACAGCCCGTTTGTAACCTCCGACGACAGCGGAACAGTCGTCACCGATGTCTTTTCCATAGAGAGCGAGGGCGTTGTGAAGATAATCGTGGTCAACAAAAAATTAAGCGCGATAGTCAGCTCCGGAATGTACAACGGCAGCACGGGAAAGCCGATAAGAGGAAACAATATTTTTACAATAGCGGCGGTCGTCGCGGTCGTTGCGATAATCATAACAAACGGATTGCTCGTTATTTTAATGCTCAAGAGTATTATGGAGCCGCTGTCGATACTCCAGACGGCGACCCACGAGCTGCGCGACGGAAACCTTGACTATAAAGTGCCATACCGCTCGAAAAACGAGATAGGGCAGGTCTGCGCGGACTTCGAGGAGATGCGCCAGCGACTCAAGGAGTCGGTCGAGCAGCAGCAGAAATATGAGGATAACAGGATGCAGCTCGTCGCCGGAATCTCGCACGATCTCGGCACTCCGCTTACCACCATAAAGGGCTACGCCTCCGGCATACTCGACGGCATAGCCGATACGGATGAGAAAAAAATGCGCTATGTCAGCGTTATTTACGATACCGCGCAGGGCATGGACACTCTTGTTTCCGAGCTCTCCATGCTCTCTAAGCTCAGTCTTGACAAGATTCCGTTCTATTTTGAGAGGATAGGCGCGAAGGACTTCTTCGACGAGTTTGCGTGCTATGCTTCGGACACCCTCGGCGAGGCGGGCATAGAGTTTATTTATAACTTCGAGTGCGACGGGGATACCGATATAAACATAGACCCCGCGCAGTTCAGGCGCGTGCTCAACAATCTTATCGATAACAGCCGCAAATACGGCGCGGAGGACGGGACGGCAAAGATAATGCTTTCGGTCGCAGACGGCGAAAAGGGGCGCGTTGAAATATGCGTCGAGGACAACGGCCGCGGAGTCCCCGAGGACGAGCGCGAGAAGATTTTCGAGACTTTTTACAGAGGCGACAAGGCGAGAACGGGCCCGAAAAAGGGAAGCGGTCTCGGACTTTCGATAACAAAACAGATAACAGACCGCCACGGCGCTTCCATCCGCGCGGATGAGAGCGAGCTCGGCGGACTCAAGGTGATAATAGATATGCCCAAGGCGAAATAAAAAAGGAGAGAAGGATAAAAATGAGCAAAAAAATTCTTGTAGTCGAGGACGAAAAAAACATAGCCGAGCTCGAGAGAGACTATCTCGAAGCGAACGGCTACACCGTCGAGATAGAATTCGACGGAAAAAACGGACTCGACAAGGCCATCGGCTCGGACTATGACCTCGTTATCCTCGATGTCATGCTCCCGGGTATTGACGGCTTCGAGGTCTGCCGCCAGATACGCAAGCACAAGGAGTGCCCCGTGCTCATGGTCTCCGCAAAGAAGGACGAGATAGACAAGATAAGAGGTCTCGGCCTCGGCGCGGACGACTATATCACAAAGCCCTTCAGCCCCTCGGAGCTTGTTGCGCGCGTCACGGCGCACATCGCCCGCTACGAGCGCCTGACCTCAAAGGGAGAGGAGCCGGTCAACTATGTTATCAACGTCGGCAAGCTCTCGATAGATACCCACGCCCGCCGTGTCTTTGTCAACGAGAAAGAGGTCACGCTCACAAACAAGGAATTCGACCTGCTCGCTTTCCTCGCCTCGAACCCGAATGTGGTTTACAGCAAGGATGATATCTTCGATAAGATATGGGGACTCGACGCGATAGGCGAGACCTCCACTGTCACCGTCCACATCAACCGAATCCGCGATAAAATCGAGGCGGACAGCTCAAATCCGCAGTATATAGAGACAGTCTGGGGAGCGGGCTACCGCTTCAAGGCGTAAAAAAAGAGACTGCCGCCGAAAACGGCAGTCCCGTATACTTTTTGCTTTTCAGCCCTCAAGCTCGGCAGTCCAGTCGAACGAAAAGGTCTCGCCCTTTTCGAGCCTCTCGATGCCGCGCTTTTCGGCTATTGAGCCCTTTTTCTCGTGGCTGTCATTTATGCCGTACCACGGCTCTATGCAGACGTAAGGCGCGTTGGGCTTCGCCCACAGACCGAGATACGGGGCTTTGCCGAAGGTAAATTTCAGCGTCCTGTCGCCGCATATGAGGCGCACGCTCTCCGAATTGAGCCCCTCGAAGATGAGTACGTCCTCGTCGAAAAGATGCTCGGTGAGCCTCAAAGTGCGTCCGTTTTCAAGCTCCGCGGGGAAAGTCCCGTCCATGATGAGCGAGCTTGAGTCTATCTTCATCACGCGGGCAGTCTCGGGCGTTTCGAACTCCAATGCGTCGCCGATTTTGCAGTTGAAGGCCGGATGAGCGCCGACGGAGAAGTACATCTCGCCGTCGGTTTTGTTTATGACGGTACTCGTGCAGGTGAGAGTACGACCGCTTACCGAATAGGTTATAAGCAGCTCGAACTCAAACGGATAGCTCTTTCTTGTCGCGTCGCTTGACGCAAGAGAGAAGGTCATGGAGTCGCCGCTCTGCTCCTTGAAAGTGAACACCGAGCGGCGCGCAAAGCCGTGCTTTGCCAGCTCGTATTCGCGCCCGTTATAGCTGTATTTTCCGTCCAGGAGCTGACCGACTACAGGAAACAGCACCGGGGCTCTGCCGTACCAGACGGACGGGTCGCCCTGCCAAAGAAACTCCTTTCCGTTTTTTCTGAGCGTGATAGAGCGAAGCTCCGCTCCGCTGTCCTCCGCGCTGACGCGAAGGAACTCATTTTCAATAGTATATATCATATGTTTCCCTCCCGCAGTGACCCTCGGGCCACTGATATTTATCTTCTGTGAACTATTTTATCACCGAACGCAAAATAAATCAATTCAAATCCGAAAGGAAGCGGCTTTAAAATGAAGGTTTATGTTATCCACGGTCCCAACATGAATATGCTCGGAATAAGAGAGCCGGATATCTACGGCAGGCAGACCTATGACGACCTTGTCGAATATATCCGCGCGCGCTGCGAAGAAAACGGCATTGAGCCCGAATTCTTCCAGTCGAACCACGAGGGCACGCTCGTTGATATTATTCAGCAGGCGTATTACGAGAAGGCGGACGCGATAATAATCAATCCCGCCGCCTATACGCATACGAGTATAGCCATACACGACGCTCTGAAAGCGGTCGGCCTGCCGGCTGTAGAAGTGCACCTGTCAAACATTTCCGCGCGCGAGGACTTCCGGGAAAACTCATATATAACCCCCGCCTGTGTTAAAACATATATAGGCTTCGGTTTCGAGGGCTACGAAAAAGCCGTGAGGCATTTGAAAAAGCACTATTCCGAGGATTGAAGAAAAAAGTTTACAAAGCGTTAACCGATTCCCGGTCTCTTTGATATAAAATAAACTCAAGAGACAGAAGACTTATCGGGGGAAAAAGATGACAGGCTATATCAAGGCGTTCAAGCCGGAGCTCAAGATAAAGGACTATGAGCTCTACAAAGGCGTATACTGCTCCGAGTGCAGAGTGCTCGGCAAACTTTATACCCCGATAGCGCGGATGCTTTTGAGCTATGATTTCACCTTTCTCTCGATAGTCCGTTTGGCGCTTCGGGAGAAGTGCTCAAAGTTTGAAAACGGACGCTGCTGCGTGAATCCCGCGAAGAAGTGCCTCAAGTGCACCGAGGATGCGGAGCTTGAGCGCAGCGCGGATGTGGTTATAATCGTATCCTATTACAAGCTGCTCGACGATATCGCGGACGGCGGATTTTTCAAACGCCTTGCCTGCAGGCTGATAAAGCCCGCGCTCTCGCTCATGCACAGAAAGGCGGCTAAACGGCAGGAGATGCTTGACCGCGCCGTTGCATCCGCAATGAAAGAGCAGGAGAAAATCGAAAAATCCGGCACCGCTTCGCTCGACGAGGCCGCCGACCCGTCGGGCAAGATGCTCGCCGCGATATTCTCTCAGGGCTATTACGGCGAGGACAAAATGCAGCTTTGGCGCTTCGGCTATCTTCTGGGCAGATGGATATATCTGCTCGATGCCGTAGATGATATAGAAAAGGATATAAAGAGCGGGTCGTACAATCCGCTCAAATCGAGATTCCCGGACGCCGAGAGCGTCTTGGGCGAGGATTTTAAAAATTTTGCCGCAGAGCGCCTTGACCTCACGGCGGGCGAGACGGCAAATGCGTTGGACGAACTGAAGCTCAACCGATTCGGGGATATAATCGAAAATATTGTCTGCGACGGAATGCTGTCTTCGCAGACCGAGATATTAAAAAAGAAGCAGGGAGGTGCGAAGAATGAAGAAGAATCCGTTCTCGGTGCTCGGAGTGCCGGACACGGCGAGTGACGAAGAAATAAGAAATGCTTACAGAGAGCTTGCCCGCAAATACAGCGACTTGTCGGATGACGGCAAAATGCAGGAGATAAACGACGCATACGATCAGATAGTCATGCTCAGAGGCGGACTCGGCGGATCATCGTCCTCATCGTCTTCGTGCTCCTCGTCTTATGCGGGCAATATGTCCGATTTGTCCGATATACGTGAAAAGATACGCGGCGGAAGAATAGAGGACGCCCTCGTTCTGCTCGACGGTATACCCGAGCAGTATCGCACGGCGGAGTGGTACTATCTCAAGGGCGCGGCTCAGCAGAGGCGCGGCTGGCTCGACTATGCGTCGGAAAACTTTGACCGCGCGTGCAGCATGGATCCGAACAACCGCGAATATGCGGCGGCCAAGGAGAATCTCGACGCGTCGAAGAACGGCGGCTTCCGCAGCGCCCGCAAATCGTCGAGCGGATGCAGTGCCTGCGATGTTTGCTCCGGTCTGCTCTGCGCCGACTGCTGCTGCGAGTGCATGGGCGGCGATCTTATCCCTTGCTGCTGAGGATTGATCTTGATATGAAACAGGAAATGAAAAGAACATCCAAAATAGCTCTCAGCGCCGTCTTTGCGGCGCTGTCTGTCGCTCTGATGGCGTTAGTCTCGATTATTCCGAATCTCGAGCTGGCGCTCCCCGCGATATCGGGTCTGTTCGTCGCGGTCATAGTCATTGAAGTTGACAAAAAATGGGCGCTCGGCGTGTGGGCGGCGGTGTCCCTGCTGTCGCTGACAGTCGTTCCGAATAAAGAGTCTGCGATAATCTACACGGTCTTTTTCGGCTATTATCCCGTGCTCAAGGCCGTGCTGGAGAGCAAAACGCCGCGCGCAGTCGAATATATTATAAAGATTCTGACCTTTTCGGTCGTTATGTCGCTTTCGTATTTTCTGATGATGAAATTTATGGGCATCGACCCCGATCTGCCGGATTTCCTCGGCAAGTGGGCGATACCCGCGATAGCGATTCTCGGAATTGTTACCTTCCTGCTCTACGATTACGCGCTCTCAAAGCTCATTACGTTCTACTGTCTGCGCCTGAGCAAAAGGCTCAGAAAGATACTCAAATAAAAACGCAGCGTTAGCGCGGTGTTCGTAAAACATAAACCGACCTGTGGGCTCATAGGTCGGTTTTTTATGTTATTGCAAGGCGCCTTTTATCGGTTCGGGCAATTGGGATTTGCGGTGCCGTTTTTGTTATATCAATTCTCCCTCGCACAGGTCATCGCCGCAGGCGGTGATTTTTACTTTGTGCAGCCCGTGCGAGCAGCCGCTCCTTACCCTGACGGGCGTGTAGTTCGCCGTGTAGCCCCGAACACTGCCGTCGCGCAGCTTCTCCTCAAACAGCACCTCGACCGTCCTGCCTATTTGCGAGCGCAAAAATTCCCGGCGCACCTCATTAGCCGCCGCTATCATCTCGCGGCTTCTGCGCTCTTTTTCGGCGTTTTCTATAACCTCGGGGAACTCCGCCGCGCGCGTGCCCGCTCTGCGCGAATAGGGGAACACATGGACTTTTTCGAAGCCTGTCTTTTTGACAAATTCGAGTGAGGTCTCGAAGTCCTCCCGCGTCTCGCCCGAGAAGCCGACCATAACGTCGGTGGTCAGCGTCGCGTCCTCAAACTCGTCTCTGAGCCTCTTGCAAAGCTCCTCGTATTCGGCCGAGGTGTAGTGGCGGTTCATGCGCTTCAGAGTCTTGTCGCAGCCGCTCTGGAGCGATATGTGAAACTGCGGGCAGAGCTTTTTGCATTCGGCGAGCCTTTTTGTAACTTCCGGGGTCATGTGGTCGGGCTCGAGAGAGCCGAGACGCACGCGCTTTATCCCGTCAAAAGAGGCGGCGAGCTCCACGGCGTCGCAGAGATTCAAACCACAGTCCGTGCCGTATGCCGAAAGATTTATGCCGACGAGGACTATCTCCGAGAAGCCCTTCTTTTCGAGCGAGGATATCTCTTTTCTTATGTCCTCAAGCGGCTTTGAGCGTACCCGTCCGCGCGCGTAGGGGATTATGCAATAGGAGCAGAAGCGGTTGCAGCCGTCCTCAATTTTGACCGTCGCCCTCGTGCGCTCGCGGAAGTCCTCTATCAGCTCGCCGGAGAATTTTTCGCCGCTTTCGTGCTCTGAGATACGCACTATTCTCTCGCGCGTGCGGAAAAATTCGTCTATCATATCGGGTATCTGCCTGTTTGAGCGGTTGCCCGTGACAATATCCGCCTGAGTCAGCAGCCGCGCGTCCTCGGGGAACGCCTGCGGCATACAGCCCGTGAGCACTATCACGGCATCGGGGTGCAGCTTTTTGAGATGGCGCACATTCTGTCTCGTTTTGCGGTCGCTCTCGGCGGTTACGGTGCAGGAGTTTACTATATAGACATCCGCGTCCTCGTTAGCCCCGACGCATTCGAAGCCGCGCTTTATCAGCGCCTGCTCCATGGACTGCGATTCATATTGATTGACCTTGCACCCGAGGGTGCAGAATGCGACCTTCATATCATCACCGCGGCAAAAGCCGCCCTTCCTTTGAGTTTTGCAGTGAAATTATACAGCATTTCGCGCTCTTGTGCAAGTCCGACGGGCTAAGAAGCGGTCGGGCGGCATATATCTTTAATGCTGCTTATATTTGTTTTTGATTTTCGGGAGATGATGTTATGAACCGTAAGCTTAAAACCGCTCTGTGCGCCGTGCTCGTCCTGCTGCTGACGCTCTCCTGCTGCTGCGTCGGCTTTGCCGATGAGCCCATGCCCGTCACCGTAAAGGCGAAGGCGGCGGTGCTCATGGATGTCGGCACGGGTAAAGTCCTCATGAGCATGAACGCCGACGAGAAGCTCTATCCCGCGTCGGTCACAAAAATAATGACGCTGCTGCTCGTGACCGAAGCGCTCGACAGCGGCAAGATAACCCTCGGCGACACCGTCACCGCCTCATCCTCCGCCGCGTCCAAGGGCGGCTCGCAGATATGGCTCAAGGAGGGCGAGCAGATGACCGTCGAGGAGCTGCTCAAGGCGACCGCCGTCTACAGCGCCAACGACGCCTGCACCGCTCTGGGTGAGCTGCTGGCGGGCAGCGACGAGGCTTTTACCGCAATGATAAACGAGCGCGCCCGTCAGCTCGGCATGAAAAATACCCATTTCGATAACTGCACGGGGCTCGACGATACGACTACAACGCATCTGACGACCGCCATGGATGTTGCGATAATGTCGCGCGAGCTGCTAAAGCATGAGAGAATAACAAAATATACGACCATATGGATGGACTCCCTGCGCGGCGGCGCCACGGAGCTTGTCAACACGAATAAGCTCGTCAGATTCTATAAGGGCACGACGGGGCTCAAGACGGGCACGACCGCAAAGGCCGGGTGCTGCGTCTCGGCGAGCGCAAAGCGCGGCAACACGCATCTTATCGCCGTAGTTATGGGCAGTCAGACGAGCGACGACCGCTTCAACGGCGCAAAGGCCATGCTCAATTGGGGCTTTGCGAATTATTCTACGGTAACGCCTCGGATAGACCCGTCGCTGATAACCGATGTCGCTGTTATAGGCGGCGTTGCCGACTATGTTCACCCGGCTCTGCCGAAAGCCGCGTCCGTGCTCGTCAAAAAGGGCGACGAGGGGAAAATCAAGACCGACGTCGAGCTGTGTATAGATGTTAAGGCGCCCGTAGAGAAAGGGCAGGTGCTCGGTAAAGCGGTGATTCGCCTCGGAGACGAAAAAATAGGGGAGTACAATATTATAGCCCCGGAGGCCGTGCGCGCACTGACATTTAAAGATATTTTCTTCCGTCTGCTGAAAGCTCTCGCCTGAAAACTGTATAAATAGACAAATTGAGTCCCCGCTTTTTGTCGGATAATACAAAAAAGAACGGTAATTCATATTTGTAATAAAAAGTAATTCGCAGGTGTTATAATTAGCTCGTGCGTTTTAGGGAAAAAACAAAAGAAAAGAGGAAAAGTTTGTGAAAAATTATTTCAGCCGGCTCATGTCGAGCGCGAAGAAATGGGAGTTCATCGTATGGTGGATATTCCGTCTGATTATGATAGGCGCGATGGTGAGCCTCCTGTTTACCAACCCGCCTTCTGACTTGCCGAAGACGCAGATGGCGCTTCAGCTGACCGCTAATCTTATCGGAATGTTTGCGTGGGAGATAATTCAGGCTCTGCCCGAAAAGAACTGCCTGCGCCAGCTCCCGGCTTATTGCCAGACCGTCGCCTCCGTCGGTCTGCTCCTCGCCTCGTTCGGCGGCGCGTTCCTGAATTTTTACTATACAATTTTTATGTGGGATAAGATTCTCCACCTGCTTGGCGGCGCCGAGGCGGTGTTCATGGGCTATGAGCTTGCAACTGCCATGCAAAAACGCGACAAGAAGCAGTGCGACCTGCCGATAGTCCTGCTCTGCGCTCTCGGCTTCTCGTTCTTTATCTCCACCTGCTGGGAGCTCTTCGAGTTCAGCTTCGATCAGTTCGCGGGCGGCGATTCCCAGCATTGGTCGTATGAGCTTGCACAGGCTGCGAACAACACGAGAACATTCTTTGACCCCAGAGATCCCGCCCGTTTCGCCCTCATAGACACCATGACCGATATAGTCTTCAATACTCTCGGCGCAGTGCCGTTTTATATCATACTTAAAATAGTGCCTTATCATCATAGGGGCAAGAACAACGTCAACGATATGTTCGCCCCCAAAGGCGCGGAAAAGGAACTTGTAAAGGCAAAATGAGCTTTCGCTGTCCCGTATGCTCGCAGGAGCTTAAAAAAGAACAGAAGATATGGGTGTGCCCGCAGGGGCATACATTCGACATAGCCGCAAAGGGCTATGTGAATCTGCTGATGAGCAACTCCTCCGGCGCAAAGCGCCACGGCGACGACCGCCTGATGATAAACGCGCGGCGCGATTTTCTCTCAAAGGGCTTTTATGAGCCTCTGCGCGAGGCTCTGTATGAGGCGCTTTCGGCGGAATTTCCGCGCGGAGGCACCTTGCTCGATGCGGGCTGCGGCGAATGCTGGTACACTTCGTATTTTAAGCGCAGACTCGATGAAGCGGGGCTTGAGCCGAATGTGCTCGGCGTGGATATCTCCAAATATGCGCTCGAAAAAGCGCCGAAAAGCTGCGGAGTCGAACGCGCGGTTGCGAGCATATATAAGCTGCCCGTGGGCGACGGCGAATGCGACGCGCTCGTCAATATATTCGCGCCCGCCTGCCCGCAGGAGTTTTCGCGCGTGCTCAAAAAAGACGGACTGTTTATAAAGGCGATACCGCTCGAAAAGCACCTGTGGGAGCTCAAGAGCGCTGTATATGACGCACCGTACGAAAACGAAGTTCCGCCGCATGAGACGGAGGGATTTCGGCTTGTCGGCGAAAAGAGGCTGTGCTACAGCTTCACGCTCGAAAGCGCCGAAGATATCGCAGACCTTTTCAACATGACGCCGTACTGCTACAAAACCTCTCGGCAGGACAGGGAGAAGCTCGAAAAATTGAACTCGCTCACCGTCAGTGCGCAGTTCAGTGTTCTCACTTATAAAAAGCTGTGACGGCAGAGCGGGGGAAAACGGAAATGGACAAACACCGCAGGGTCAGCCTTGAAGATGCTCAAAGATATTATGGTGAAAACACCCGTATCGGAAAGGTTGCGGACAGGCTCAGGAGCAGATTTGCCGGCGGCACAATATATAAATGTCTGGCGTTCAGGTTCAGTTTGCTGTGCGAACGCCGTGATTCGGAGTCTCTGAGCGACTTTCTTTATACGCTTTTGTGCTACTGCGTTGGTGGAAGTACCGTGCGCAGACTGCTTGGTGCGGACCCGACCGAGAAAGTCTGCCTCGGCGGAGCTTTTGTTCCCGAAGACGGACAGATTTTGTATCATTGGACCACTGCCGAGCGGCTCGAATCTGTCCTAAAAAACGGTCTGCTGCCGGTCGATGAATTTGATTTTGTCTATTTGACCGATAACCCCGAATATATTGCATCCGACTATTTTGCAGGTAAGGTCAGGAAAAGCAAAAAAGATGTAGATTTTATTCTTATCGGAATAAATGCTTCCGCTCTCGCGAGTGAGTATGAGTTGTTCCGCGTGCTCAAAGAGCATGAATTTGCGGCTCGAAAAGTTCCGCCGGAATTTCTGATTTTTGAATGATATCAAACCGTCGGCGCGTAAAATAAAAAAATATGATTTTCCTCGGTTTTAATTTTTGAAACCGGGGGATTTTTTCTGTTCTTTTTAGCGTTTGTTATTGTAAAAATCAAGTTTTCGTCGTATACTAATCCTGTATGGCAATAGGCGGGTTTCCCGCGTCAAACACGGCCGGCAGGGAAAGGAAGTAAAAATTATGCAGCTTGAACTTAAAAGACCGGAGGACTGTATGTTCGATGAAATATCTCTTGGAGAGATAATGCTCCGTCTCGACCCGGGAGCGGGCAGAATAAAGAATTCCCGTTCCTTTTCCGCTTGGGAGGGCGGCGGAGAATACAATGTCGCCCGCGGCCTGCGCCGCTGCTTCGGGCTGCGTACCGCAGTCATAACCGCCCTTGCCGATAACGAGGTCGGCAGGCTCATAGAGGACTTTATTCTTCAGGGCGGAGTCGATACCTCATTTATAAAATGGATGAGCTATGACGGCATCGGCAGAAATGTCCGAAACGGGCTCAACTTTACCGAGCGCGGCTACGGTATACGCGGAGCCGTCGGCGTGTCCGACAGGGGCAACACCGCAGCCTCTCAGCTCAGAGCCGAGGACGTTGACTGGGATTATATTTTCGGCAAATTGGGAGTCCGCTGGCTGCACACGGGCGGAATCTTTGCCGCTCTCTCCGAGACGAGCGCGGAGACCGTTATAGCCGCAGTCAAAAAGGCCAAGGAATACGGCACCGTCGTCTCCTATGACCTCAACTACCGTCCCTCGCTCTGGAAGGGCATAGGCGGACTTGAAAAGGCTCGGCAGGTCAACCGCGAAATCGCAAAATATATCGATGTCATGATAGGTAACGAGGAGGACTTCACCGCCTGTCTCGGTCTTGAGGTCGAGGGCAACGACGCGGGACTCAGGAAGCTCAATGTCGAAGGCTATTGCAAAATGATAGAGAACGCCGTCAAGATTTATCCGAATTTTAAGGTGGTTGCGACTACGCTCAGAACCGTCAAGACAGCTACCGTCAACGATTGGAGCGCCATCTGCTGGGCGGACGGTAAGCTCTATGAGGGCATGAAGCTCGACGCGCTCGAGATATTCGACCGCGTGGGCGGAGGCGATTCGTTCGCTTCGGGACTTATCTACGGGCTTATGACCGAGGGCGAGCCTCAGTATGCCGTCAACTGCGGCATAGCGCACGGCGCTTTGGCTATGACCACGCCGGGCGACACCTCAATGGCGAGCAAGCGCGAGGTCGAGGCCGTTATGAACGGCGCGGGCGCAAGAGTGCAGAGATAAGAGAGGAGAGTAAAAAATGGATAAAGAACAAATACTTACTAAAATACAGGACTGCGGCATTGTCGCGGTCGTCAGAGCGGAGAGCGCAGACCGGGCGAGCAGAATCGCCGACGCTTGCATAGAGGGCGGCGTTGCGGCTATCGAGCTCACTTTCACAGTGCCCCATGCGGATAAGGTCATAGAGGAGCTTGCAAAGCGCTACACCCCCGAGCAGATGATTCTCGGCGCGGGCACGGTTATGGATGCGCCTACAGCGAGAATAGCCATGCTCTCGGGCGCAAACTTTGTTGTCAGCCCTTATTTTGACCCCGAAACAGTAAAAATGTGCAACCGCTACAGGGTTGCCGTCATGCCCGGAATAATGACCGTCAAGGAGGCTGTCGCCGCCATGGAGGCCGGAGCGGATATCCTCAAGGTGTTCCCCGGCGACGTCTACGGGCCGAAGATAATAAAAGCCATAAGAGGGCCGATACCCTACGCGAAGATGATGCCCACGGGCGGAGTCGATGTCGATAACGCCGCCGATTGGATAAAGGCGGGCGCAGTGGCGGTAGGCGCGGGCAGCTCGCTGACGGCGGGCGCAAAGACCGGCGACTACAAAAAAATCACCGACACCGCACGCAAGTTTATTGAGAATATAAAGGCGGCGCGCGAGGGAAAATAATCCCGAAAAGAAACCGAAAGTAAAGGAACCCATATGTTTGTAGATATTGCGAAGATTAAAATAAAAGCCGGAAACGGCGGCGACGGCGCGGTGACCTTCCACCGCGAGAAATATGTCGCATCCGGCGGACCCGACGGCGGCGACGGCGGCAAGGGCGGAGACATCATATTCGAGGTCGACGACAATCTTGCCACTCTTGCGGACTTCCGCTATAAGAGAAAGTACAGCGCGCCCGACGGAAAGCGCGGCGACGGCGGACGCAGGCGCGGCAAAAACGGCGAGGATCTTGTTATCAAAATCCCGCGCGGAACGATAATCCGCGAGGCGGAGTCGAACGCGGTTATGGCGGATATGTCCGAAAAGACCTCGTTTGTTGCCGCAAAGGGCGGCCGCGGCGGCTGGGGCAACACCCATTTCAAGACCCCGACCCGCCAGACTCCCCGTTTCGCGAAAAGCGGCACTCCCGGCGAGGAGTGGGAGGTCATACTCGAGCTCAAGCTGCTTGCCGATGTCGGTTTGCTCGGCTTCCCGAACGTCGGAAAGTCCACGTTCATTTCCGTAGTCAGCGAGGCAAAGCCCATAATCGCCGACTATCATTTCACAACCATAACTCCCGTCCTCGGCGTTGTCACCATGGGCGAGGGCGAGTCGTTTGTCGTCGCGGATATCCCCGGACTTATCGAGGGCGCGAGCGACGGAGTGGGTCTAGGTCATGAGTTTTTGCGCCATGTTGAGCGCTGCCGAATGCTCCTGCATATAATAGACGCTGCGGGCAGCGAGGGCAGGGACCCTATAGAGGACTTCGAGAAAATAAACGCCGAGCTTGAAAAGTTCGACCCCGAGCTCTCGAAGCTTCCGCAGATAGTTGCGGCGAATAAGATAGACATGGCCGACGAGGCTCAGATAGAGCGTCTGCGCGAATATTTTACCTCCCGCGGCTACGAGTTTTATACCATGTGCGCGCCGATTCAGGAGGGCACGGCCGAGGTCATAAACGCGGTTGCCAAGCGTCTCAAGACTCTGCCGCCGATAAAGCGCTACGAGACGCAGGAGATACCCGTTGAGATGTTCGAGCGTCAAAAGGACACGGGCTTTACCGTCCGCGAGGAGGACGGCGTTTATATTGTCGAAGCGCCGTGGCTGCTCAAGATACTTCAGTGCACCGACATGGACGACTATGAGTCGCTCCAGTATTTCCAGCGCGTGCTCCATTCGAGCGGAATACTCGCAAAGCTCGAGAGCATGGGGATTCAGCAGGGCGACACCGTTGAAATATACGATTTCGAATTCGACTATATGCCGTAACGGAGGCTTTTCACTTGATAGGAATAAGCGAAGAACTGAAAAATACAGACCCGGATTTGCTCAGCCCGCTGACTCTTGCGTTTGTGGGCGATACGGTGTTTGACCTGCTCGTCAGGGGTAATCTCGTCATGCAGGCGAACCGCCCCGTCGGCAAGCTACATCCGCTTGCGGCAACGAAGGTCTGCGCCGCTGCTCAGGCGCGAGACGCGCGCGATATCGCGCCGCTGCTGACCGAGCGCGAGGCGGATATCTATCGGCGCGGCAGAAACGCGCACACCGGAAGGATCCCCAAGAGCGCAAGCTCCGCCGAATATCACAGCGCAACAGGTCTCGAGGCGCTTTTCGGCTGGCTGTATCTCAGCGGTCGGGATGACAGAATAGAGGAGCTGTTCGAACATATCATCAATATGGAAAAATGCGATGAGGTGAAGCGATGAAAGGGAAAAGCAGAAGGAAAGAGACCCTGAGCCCCTACGAGCGCCGCAAGAGACGCCTTGAAAAAAGGTTTTCCAACGCGCCGAAAACAACGGGGCAAAAGATAGCCTGCGCGGTCATAGACAATATATGCTGGATAGTCGGCTGCTCGCTCTATTCGATAGGTGTCGTGTCGTTCGCGCTGCCCAACAGCATCGCGCAGAGCGGCACTACGGGACTTGCGATAATAGTCAACCACCTTTTTGAGTTTATTCCGCTGGGTACTGCGAACTTTCTGCTAAACCTTCCGCTGATGATTTTAGCCCTTGTTTTTATCGGCTGGCGCTTTGTCGCAAAGACACTGTGGGTGACGGCAATACTCTCCGCCCTGCTCGATCTTTTCGGCAGCTTTATGCCGACCTATACGGGAGACAAGATTTTGGCGGCAATATTCTGCGGCGTGTGCACGGGCGCGGGGCTTGCGGTGGTCTTTATGCGCGGCGCGACCACGGGCGGCACGGATATCATAGGCAGGCTCGTCCACAAGGCGTTCCCGCATATCCAGATAGGCAAGGTCATCATGGCGGCGGACGCTTTGATAGTTATTCTCGGCGCCGTTGTGTTCCGCTCGGTCGAGTCGGCGATGTATGCGGTCATAGTTATTTTCGTCAACTCCCGTCTGCTCGACTATATCCTCTACGGCACGGGCAGCGGAAAGCTGCTGCTCGCCGTGACGGAGCACGCGCAGGAGATATCCGACGCGATAACCTCGAAGATGGGCAGAGGAATCACAATTCTGCCGGTCAAGGGCGGCTACACGGGCAAGGAGAAAAGCATGGTCGTCTGCGCCGTGAAGAAAAACGAGGTGCCCCACCTGACGAAGATAATCAGGCAGGTGGATACCGAGACGTTTATAATCATAACCGAAGCCGGTGAAATTCTCGGCGAGGGATTCATTGCGCCCGGAGTCAACTGAATAACAAAGCGCGGAGGCTTTTTGTGAACCTCCGCGCTTTTTTAAAATTTTTTCCAAAACAGGTGAGAAAATCCGCAGACTTCTGCGACAATATAAGTGAAAGGCGGGACGCCGCCTCGAAAGGATTGATCCAATGCACAACGGTGAGAGTAGCTACCGCCGTTTTGTCGAGGGCGACCAAAGCGCGTTTGACGAGCTCATGGACGCCTATCGCGACAGACTGATATTTTTTATCAAGGGTTATGTCGGCTCCGCGGAGGAGGCGCAGGACATAGCCATGGATACCTTTGTCGAAATTCTCGTGCATCCGGGGCGTTTTCGCTTCAAAAGCTCGTTCAAGACCTACATATATTCCGTCGCAAGGCATAAAGCGGTCGATTTTCTGCGCAAAAAACGCACCGTGCCGGACAGCGGAAAAGAGATTTGGGACGAGAGCGCCATTGATTCATTCTACAGGCGCGAGGACGCGAGAACCGTGCGCGAATGCATGGACAGACTGAACGGCGATTACAGAACCGTACTGTATCTGGTTTATTTTGAGGAAGTGGACGGCGACGGTGCGGCAAAAATTATGGGCAAAAGCAAAAAGCAGCTTGCGAATCTCCTCTACAGGGCGAAGCAGGCGCTTAAAACCGAGCTCGAAAAGGAGGGCTTTTGCTATGAAGACAGATAAAGAATTCAGAGATGAAGTTTATGCCCGCGCTTCAAAGGAGCGGGCGAGAATAAAAAGACGCAACCGTGTTATAATGACCGCCGTGCCGTGTTTTGTTATCGCAATCGCCGCCGCAGCGACAGCGGTTTATTGTTCGAATTTGCTTCCTACGAAGGATGCGGCGCCCATCTCTGTTGCCGGATATAATACTTCGGAGAAAAATGCCGACAGTCTCGACGATACGGAGCAGACTCCGACCGAGGTGCAGAAGCCGTACAGCGCAGACGATTTTGCCTATGAGACGGTTGCGGCGGGTGCAGCGTCTGCAAAGAACAACGAAACGGCAGTTCCGACGAAAAATAACGACAAGAAGGGCGAATCCGCCGCATTAGGCTATGATTTTAAGGCTTTTTCGGATAAGACAGATTCGAATAAAAACGGCACGCACGACATACCCGACGTTATAGTGATAAAGAGCAAAAAGGAGCTTGAAGAATATCTCGCGGCTCAGGAGAAATACGGAGAGCTGAGCGAAGAGCTGAAGGCAGAGCTTTTGAGCAAGGATGACGGATTTTTCGGCAGAAACACCGTCGCCGTCATAGCGGCGGACAGCGAATACGAATTAGTAAGCTGCCGCGCCTCGGACTCTGACGGTACGCTCGCCGTCTCTGTCAAAAAGAAAGAAAACGCACAGGGAGTCGGCTGCCATATGCTGCTGACCGTATATAACAGACAGTTTAACGACGTTGTCCTCACGGACGCGTAAAACGAAAGGGGAGGAAAGAAATGAAGCTCAAAAAATTTGCGGTTCTTTTACTCTGCGCCGCAGTTATGCTGCCTCTTGCGGCGTGCGTAAAAAAGCCGGGCGGTTCGGAAAATTCGAGCGGCACGAGCAGTTCGGAGAGCACTACGGTGACTCCGACAAAAGACAAAGATACCTCAATAGTCGCTACCGATAAGAGCCGCAAGGGTCCTGCCGCTCAGGATCTGATGAAGGGTATAACCAAGGGCAAGGGTGTGTCCAAAAAGGCGGACAGCCGTTTTGAAAACGCCGCCGCATCGTTTGCGCTCGACCTTTTCAGGGACGAGTACAAGTCGGGCAGAAAGACCCTCGTTTCGCCCCTCTCCGTTTTTACCGCACTCGCCATGACACAGAACGGAGCGGAGGACAGAACTCTTTCGGAGATGCAAAAGACCCTCGGCGGGCTTGACCGCGATGTTCTGAACGCCTATATGAACGCATATCTCGCCGAGCTCACCGGCAAGGACAGCGCGCTGAAATGCGCAAACTCTCTCTGGGTAGACAGCAGGCTCGATGTCAAGACCTCTTTCCTCCAGAAGAACGCGGATTTCTATTCGGCGCAAGCCTACAAAGCGGATTTCACAAGAAAAAATACCGTAAACGAGATAAATTCGTGGGTGAACAAAAACACGAACGGTATGATAAAGAAGCTGGTCGACGAGTTCGACCCCCTCACGGTCATGGTGCTCATGAACGCGCTCTGCCTCGAGGCGGAGTGGGATGACCCCTATACCGACAACTGCGTGCGCGAGGGCACGTTCAAAAATGCCAAGGGCAATCTCGTCAAGGCGGAATATATGTATTCGCAGGAGACGGAATATATCGAGACCGAGAATGCCACGGGCTTTGTCAAATATTATAAAGGCGGCAAGTTTGCCTTTGTCGCGCTTTTGCCGAACGAGGGTACGAACATCGACAGCTATATCGCCTCGCTGACTGGTAGAGACTTCCTTAAAGCGTTAGGCTCAAGAAAGAGTGAAAAGGTCAACACGCAGATGCCGAAGTTCAAGTGCGAATACAGCAACTCGCTCGTCGACACTCTCAAGAAAATGGGCATGAACACGGCATTTGACGGGGACAGGGCAAACTTCTCGTCCATGGCTACCTTAAAGAACGAAAATATTTACATAAGCGATGTTATTCACAAGACCTTTATCGAGGTTGCCGAAAAGGGCACACGCGCAGGAGCGGCGACTGCCGTTATCGCAGCAAAAAGCGCAGCAATGCCTGTCGAACAGCCGAAGGAAGTAAGGCTCACAAGACCGTTTGTCTATGCGATAATCGATACCCAGACCAATCTGCCGCTCTTTATCGGCGCGCAGACGGATATTTAAGGAGGTGCGCCCGTGAAAGTCAAGAAAATGCTGGCTGTTTTCATGAGCGTTCTGTCGCTTGCCGCCTGTATTTTACCGTTTTCCGGCTGCGGAAAGACCGTGGGAAAAGTTCATAACAAGGGCGTGAAAAGCGGCGCTGTACGCGACCTGACCGAGGGAATTTCAAAGAACGAATCCGCCTCAAAAGCCCCCGACGACGAATTTAAAGCCGCCGCCTCATCGTTTGCGGCAGAGCTTTTCAAAGATAACTATTCAAAGGGCAAGACGACGCTTGTGTCGCCGCTGTCCGTGCTTACCGCGCTCGCGCTGGTGCAAAACGGCGCTCAGGGCGATACGCTCGCCCAGCTTGAGCAGGCTCTCGGCGGACTTGACCGCGACACGCTCAACGCCTATATGCGCGCCTACTGCGACTTTCTGACCGAGAGCGAGGAGCTGAAAATCGCAAATTCCGTCTGGACGGACAGCAGCGCAGAGGCAAAGCGGGCTTTCCTGCAAAAGGCGGTGGACAGCTACTCGGCGCAGCTTTTCTCAGCGCCCCTGAGCGACCCGAAAACCGTAGAGAGCATAAACTCGTGGGTCAAAAAGAACACCGACGGCATGATTCCCAAGATAATCGAAAAGGCGGACCGTTATGCCGTTATGATGCTTGTAAACGCCATAGCGTTCGACGCGAAGTGGGAAACTCCGTATAAGAGAAGCGATATAGAGAAGCTTGAATTCACCTCGTATTCCGGCAGCAAAAAGAAAACCGACTTTATGTGCTCGACCGAGAACATATATCTCAAGGACGGCGGCACGGTCGGCTTCATGAAGCCCTATAAGAACGGCCGCTTCGCTTTCGCGGCGCTGCTGCCGGATGAAAATACGGGCATTGACGATTATGTCGCGTCCCTGAGCGGAGATAAGCTGATGAAAATTTTCTCGTCGGCTAAGCGCGGCAATGAAGTCAACGTCAAAATGCCGAAGTTCAGGGCGGAGTACAGCGCGCAGCTTATTGATACGCTCAAAAAGATGGGCGTGAAAGACGCATTTGACAGCAAGACTGCGGACTTCTCCTCGCTCATAGAGAACAGAGACGCCTATATTGCAACGGTAGTCCACAAGACCTTTATCGAGGTGGACGAGAACGGCACGCGCGCCGCCGCGTCAACGCTCGTCGGCGCCGATACAATGAGCCTTATGGAGCCGTATAGCGTGTGCCTCAACCGTCCGTTTGTCTATATGATAGTGGACACCGAAACGAACCTGCCGCTGTTTATCGGCGTGCAGACCGAAATATAAAATATAATACGATACCTCCACCTCTATTTTCCCCCAAATAGATGACCCCGCCGGTTGATTTTACCCGGCGGGGTCGCTTACTTTTGTGATTATATTTTACTGCCGATAATTTTTCAGCTCTTCCGCTTCCTCTATCTCTATCTCCGGATCCTCTCCGAGAACCGGCGGCGCGGAGTCCGCGGCGGTCAGCTGCTTTATCCATTTTCGGCTCTTGAATCTTATCAGGCAGAGTACGGCTTTCGGCGTGTCCTCCGCGATATACATCGCAATTATCAGCACATAGAACGGAACGTCTGTCAAAAATCCGAGCGTGGTCACTATAGGTATACTCAATAAAAACAGCGCGCCTATGTCGAGGAACATTCCGATTTTCGTGTCTCCGCCGGCTCTGAATATGCCGACCACGCAGACATACGAGATGTTTCTGACTCCTATCCACAGCGAGTAGATGAGCAGGAGCGTCGATGTCATCTGCCGGGCGCCCTCCGTCTCAATGGGCAGTATCCGCAGCAGCGGATTGCGCAGGAATATCATGGCGACTCCCGTCAGCACTCCGAGCAGGGGAACGAGCTTTATGAACCGCTTGCCCATGGAGTAGGCCTCATCCGCCTTGCCGGCGCCGACCGCCTTGCCTGTCATTATCGAGCAGGCGTGGCAAATGCCGACGAAGAAGACGAAGGCTATCTGTTCTATCGAGCTGAATATCGTATATGCGGCGTAGTTTTCGCTGCCCTGACGCGCATAAACCATGGCATAGACATTGGTGCCTAATCCCCAGAGCAGCTCGTTGAGCATTATCGGGGCACAGACACGCAGGAACTTCTTGAAAAATTCGATATCCTTCTTGAAAAATTCGCCGATCGGCGCGTGGATGATATTCTTTTTCGCGTTGCCTATCACAAAGAGCAGCACCGCCTGAACGACCATGGCTATGGCTGTCGCTATCGCCGCACCGCGAAGCTTCAGCGCGGGGAAGCCCAGCTTGCCGTATATGAGAATGTAGTTGAGCACGGTGTTTGTCGCAACGGACGCTATCGAGCAGGCGAGCGGCGTGTGAACGTCCTCGGTCGAGCGCATGACGGTGCTCGTGACAAGCGAGATGGCGACAAAAATTCCGTAGGGCGCAACGGCCTGCAAATACTGCACTCCGGCGGCTATGACCTCCTCCTCGGAGGTGAAAACGCGCATCATCTGCTCCGGGATTGCGAGCACCGATACAGTGTATAGCAGTCCAACGGCAAGCGAGAGTATGAGCCCTATGCCGTAGCTGCGGCGGATGCTCCGTCTGTCGTTTATGCCCCAGAACTGCGCCGTCATTGTCGCCGTGCCGGAGCTTATTCCGAACAGGGCGAGGTTCAAAAGGAAGCCCCAGCGTCCCGCGACACCTATCGCCGCCGTGCTGACGTTGCCGAGTCCCACGGTCATTGCGGTATCGACGAGCTGAGCGCATGAGGTCAGCAGCTGCTGGAGGGCGATGGGTATCGCCAAAGAAAACATTTTTTTGTAGAAACCCGAGCGGGTCGAATTTGACATTTGACTGCTATTATCTCCTGTTTCTTATTCTTCGATCGCGGCCTTTGCGCTGTTTATTCCGTGAAACACGGTCATATCGAACTTCGGCTCGCGGTCGTAAGTGTAAAGTCCGTTTTGCTCCTGCTCTATGTCGTAGAGCTGCGTGTAGCAGAAGCCGAACATCAGCTCGTTGCCGAGCAGGGCTTCGGTGAGTCCTCTGTATCTCTCGATAAACTCATTCTCTGTCCTTGGCGCGTTGCCGTAGCCCCAGGCATTTTCGTCCTGCTCGCCGACGACCCATTTTATGCCGCCGTATTCGCTGACAAAGGTGGGCTCGCCCGCGTATTTCTGGCGGCTGTCGTGCCTGTCAAACAGAGTGCCGTCCGAGACGAGCTTATCGTAATTTTCTTTGAATATCTTCGGGTTCTGCTCATAGTCGTGAACGTCGAAGATATCGCTCATAACATGGAAGTTTCCGCTTGTGTCGATGCACGGGCGGGTGCTGTCGAGCTGTTTTGTGATTTTGTAAACCGTTTCGAGCAGCTCGTCTCTCTGCTGTCTTCCGTCGTAGTCCCAGGTTTCATTGAACGGGCACCAGCCGATTATCGACGGGTGATTGAAGTCACGCTCCACTTCCTCGCACCATTCGGGCAGAATTCCGTAAATCGCGTCGGGCGCAGAATAGTCAAGTCCCCAGTTCGGGTATTCGCCCCAGACCAAATAGCCCATGCGGTCGCAGTGATAGAGGAATCTCTGCTCGAACACCTTTTGATGCAGTCGCGCCCCGTTGAAGCCGGCGGCTAAAGATATCTCGATATCTTTTATCAGATCGCTCTCGTCGGGCGCGGTGTATATGCCGTCGCGGTAGAAGCCCTGGTCGAGCACAAGACGCTGAAAAACCGATTTGCCGTTGATGAGATATTTGAATCCGTCGAGGCGGATGTCGCGCAGACCGAAGTAGCTCTTTACCGTGTCGCCGCCGAAGGTGATAACAAGGTCATAGAGCCTGCCGCAGCCGACCTCCCACAGGTGCTTTTCGAGCAGCTTTATTTCGCCCGAGACGCGGCCCGCCGAGCTTTTGCAGTCGCAGATGCCGACTATCTTGCTGTCGTAGAGAACATCTATTCCGAGCTCACCGCTGCCGCAGAGCTCGCAGGAAAAGACGACGGAGGAGTCGGTCGGGTTCGGGAAAAGCTTTATGCTTTTTATGTAGCTCTCGGGCACGAACTCGACCCATACGGTCTGCCATATGCCCGTTGTGCGGGTGTAGTCGCAGTCGTGCGAATGAAGCCGCTCGCTCTGCTTTCCGCGCGGGACGAGCGGATTTCTCACATCGTCTCGGGCTTCAACGGCTATCGAGTTTTTGCCGACTCTCAGAAACCTTGTGATGTCTCCGGAAAACGAGACGTAGCCGCCCTTGTGGTGCATGGCCTCTTCGCCGTTTATATAAACCGCAGCGTCGTAGTCAACGGCGCCGAAGTGCAGAATAACTCTGCCGTTAAGATTGCTTTCGCTTATTTCTATGTCGCGTCTGTACCACACGCAGTTTAAAAAATCGGTGTTTTCGACGCCGGAGAGACGGCTTTCGGGACAGAACGGGACGGTGATTTTTGATTCAAGGTGCTCGGCGTGCTGAAGCCCGCGCTCCCTGCCGCTGACGCCGTTATCGATTTCGAATTCCCATTCGCCGTTGAGGTTGAGCCAGTTTTCTCTTTCAAATTGCGGATTCGGATGCTCCGCTCGCGGAATAAAATTTGCCATTCATTTATTTCCTTTCAAGATATATTACTTACTGAAATATGTCGCCTCAACCATCGCGCAAAGCGCGTGATAGACGGGAAGAGTCAGTTCCTGAACCTTAAACGTCTCGCTCTCGGGCAGGCGCAGACAGACGGTGCACAGCTCGCTCATAAGGCTCGGCTTCTCGCCCGTTATGCCAATGCTCTCTATGCCCATGGCGTTTGCGACCTTGACGGCGTTTACTACATTTGCGGAGTTGCCGGAGGTGCTCAGCGCAATCAGCGCGTCGGGGCTCGAGGAAGCATATGCCCAGACCTGCTGAGCGAATATCATGTCGGCCGCTATATCATTTGCAAAGGCGGTGTTCAGCCCCTCGTGTGCGCTGAGTGCAACCGCGGGCAGTGCGCCCTGAAGATGATTTGCGAGATACTCGCCGTCCTTTATTTCCGAGAAAGCCTCTCTCTGCTTGTCGTCAAGCTCTCTTGTGAGCAGAAAGCCCTTCATCAGCTCGCCGACTATGTGCTGCGCGTCCGCTGCGCTTCCGCCGTTGCCGCAGATAAGCAGCTTGCCGCCGCGGTCGTAGCAGGTGCACATAACGTCATATGCGCGCTTTATATCCTCTCTTATACTCGCGAGGGCGGGGTAGCGGACAAAGAGCTCTTCGAAAATTTCTTTTTCTCTGTTCATGTTTCTCCTCCGTTTGCCGCGGCGTCGAGCGCGATTACAAGCGACGCCAAGTCGCCTATCTTTTCGCCGAGCCCTGCGGGAATTATTTTGCATTCCGCCGTCTGCTTAAGAGCCTCGCGGTGCAATGCTTTTTCCATGCTGTCTCTGAGAAGCTGTCCCGAGCGGGCGAAGATGCTGCCGATTATTATAGCCTGCGGGTCAAGTATATCGGCGATTATTGCGAGTCCTTCGCCGAGCTTTTCTCCGCAAATTTTATATACTTCAATAGCTGTCTCGTCGCCGTTTTCGGCTGCCTCGGCGGCGATTTTTGCCGTTATGCGTCCTATTCCCTCGGCGTCCTCGCACATGAGCGTGCTCCCGCCGTTTTCAATGGTTTTTCTCGCCATAGTCTGCGCGAGACGGCCTATTCCGCCGCCGCTGCAAAAGCCCTCGAACGAGCCGCGCTTGCCGTAGCCCACTGGGCCGTCCTCGGCGATTCTCATATGCCCGACTTCGCCCGCCATGTCGTTCGAGCCGCTGTAAAGCCTGCCGTCGAGTATAAGCCCCGCGCCCATGCCCGTGCCGAAGGTCAGGAAAACCATGTTGCGCAGTCCTTTTCCCGCGCCGAACCTCCATTCGGCGAGCGCGCAGGCGTTGGCGTCGTTTTGCAGATAAGCGTCAAACCTAAACCGCTCCTCTATCATGTCGACTATAGGCACGCAGTCCCAACCCGGGAGATTGGGCGGAGAGAGGATAACGCCGCGCCTGCTGTCAAGCGGACCGCCGCAGCTTATGCCCGCGCAGAGGATATCCTCGGGAGAAAGCGCGTTTCTTTTGAGCAGCTCTTCAACATTGTCAAGCAGCTCTGCGGTCACGGCACGCCAGCCGCGCGAGACTCTTGTCTCGAAGCGAAGTTTGTCTGTTATTATGTCCTCGACGCCGCCATGCGTCCTGCCGAGCAGGACGGCGCATTTTGTTCCGCCGATGTCTATACCTATTATATATTTTTTCATTAATTATCACTTCCGCTTTTACTGCACACATATTATATACATAAATCTTTTTTCAGTCAATCGGATAAACAGGCAAATATAAGAAAAACTACTGTATATAGCGTTGACGGAGGAAGAAAAATGGTTCTGACGATATTGAGAATATTAATACTTTACGTTCTTGCGACTGCGGCGGTCAGAATAATGGGAAAAAGGCAAATAGGGGAGCTTCAGCCGTCGGAGCTTGTTATAACCATTCTGCTCTCCGAAATCGCGGCTATACCCATGCAGGATACGGATATACCCCTGCTCAATTCCGTAGTCGCGGTGCTTCTGCTCGTGGCGTTCGAGATAATCAGCTCGGTTATCTCCATGAAGAGCCGCGGCGCGCGCAGACTGCTCGAGGGCAACGCCGTGACCGTCATACGCGACGGCAGGATAGACCAGAAGGAGATAAAACGCCTGCGCTATACCGTTGACGATTTGCTGACCGCTCTGCGGCAAAAGGATGTTTTTGATATCTCCACTGTCGGCTATGCCGTGCTCGAGACGAACGGCAAGCTCTCGGTCATGCTGAAGCCCGACGAAAACGCTCTGACGGCAAAGACGCTGAGGCTCTCTCTGCCGGACCCCGGTATGCCGTGCCTCGTTATCAGCGACGGAAAGGTTATTCGCGAGCATTACGACGACTGTAATATGAATGACAGAGAATTAAAACGCCTGCTGAGAGCCAAGGGGATGGCGGTTGAGGATGTGCTGATAATGACCGTTGACCGCGACAGGAACGCAGTTATAGTCGAAAAGGAGAAGAAGATATGAAACGCTTTGCAACAGCCTTGGTTCTGCTCCTTCTGACGCTTACTCTGAGCATCGGAGCGCAGCTTATATTCTCGAAGAAAACCGACGAGCTGATAACGGGTCTTGAAGCTCTGCTCTGCGCGGTCGACGCGGGGGAGGGCGAGGAGCGGGCGCTGGAAAACGTCGAGGAAGCGTGGCGCGGCTCGAAGAAAATACTGCATATCCTGCTCGTCCACCGCTCGATGGACGAGATAGAGATAAACATAAACAGCTTGGGCGAATATCTCGGCGCTGGCGACAGGGAATCTTTGCGGCAGGCCTGCACCGAGGCGCTGATGCAGCTTGAAAATCTGCGTGACGCGGGGAGGATAACAATAGAAAATATTCTGAAAATAGCATGATTTGCATTGACAAAATGCTCCCGATATTGTAAAGTTATTTTGTAGATATCAATAAAAAGGAGCACAGCTATGAAGAAAAAGGCGGATCCGAAAAGTATTATACTGACGATAATTCTCATAATAACTTATGTTTTGTCTGTAGTGTTCAATTTCTCGCATATGTCGGACAGCACCGGCAGCAGAAAGCCGGGCTTTGCAACGGCGGGACTTTTCCTGCTCGCGGCATTTGTCTATATTCTGTTTAATCGCAAGAACAAGCGCCCGCTTGTCGTCGGCATTGTGTTCTGGTCGATTTCGCTCGCGTGCTCGATATTCGCGCTGCTGATGTATTTCGCTTACAGCGATTGGATGAGCTTCTCATATCTTTTCATGATGGCATTTCTCCCGCCGAGCTTCGGCATTGCCGCGCCGTTCAAGCCGCTCAACACGCTCTACTTTTTCATCCTCTTTGCAATACCCGCGGCAGAGCTGATATTCCATATAATTTTACTTGCAATCCGCTCAAAGAGAATTAAAAAATAAACAGATTATAACATCGCGGTTTTCGGCCGTCCCTCGTCGGGACGGTCTTTTTTTGCGGCCGAAAGCCTTGATATATAAGTACTTTGCGGCATTTGCAATTTTAGAATTAATCATTCTTTTATAAATTAAACATAAAGTTAATATTATTTAATCAAACTTAACCGCGCCCCGTATTGACATAAACCGCGCAGTGATATAAATTAGATTTGTCACGATTTATGCCCTTTTGTGCGGCGAAAAATTTGTTTCGAATAGGGCAGGATCAAATAAAGATTATCAACGGAGGAAATATGGAAAAGAAAAATGTAACCCCGACCGTGAAGCAGCTGCTTTGCGCTTCGGCAGAGAAGTACGGAGAAGAGACGTTTATAAAATTCGTGCGCAACGATGCAGTCGAAGAGCGCAGCTATGTCCGCGTTAAGACGGACAGCGAGGCGGTCTGCCGCTGGTTGAGAAGCATATCGAAAGACCGTATGCACGTCGCCGTTGTCGGCAAGACCAACTATGAATACATAACCTGCATTACCGGAGTGCTGCTCAGCGGCAACGTTGTTGTCCCGTTTGCGCCCGACATCTCCGCAAAAGAGGCCACAGAGCTTTTCGACCGCGCAGATATCGACATGGTGCTCTATGACAGCGCTTTTGAGCAGAACATCGACGAGGTTCGCGCCAACTGCCCGAAGATAAAGCACGCGGTTGACCTTGCCGATGAGCATTTCTTTGCGGATATCTATGAAAAATATTCGGAGCGCAGTGAATTCGCTTCCCTCTCCGACTATGAGGCCGATCCCGAAAAGTGCGCGGTCATAATCTTCACCTCCGGAACAACGGGAATCAAAAAGGGCGTTATGCTCTCGATGAATGCCCTTGTAGGCAACGTTCTTTATAAGGAATATATCAATATCTTCGCCGAGAGGACCTCGACCCTCTCCGTGCTCCCGATGCACCATATATACTGCTTCTCGGGCGACTATCTGAAGAACCTGTGCGACGGCGTTCAGGTCTGCCTCAACAGCAACCTCAGCGAAATCGTCACGAACCTTCAGCGCTTTGAGCCCAACGCCATGCGCGTTGTCCCGATGATAGCGCAGCACCTGCTTCAGCGCATAAAGATAGCCGCGTCGAAGAATCCCGATATGACCCCCGCCGAGGCGGCAAAGACCGTTCTCGGAAGGAACCTCAACTGGATGACCTCCGGCGGCGCTTATCTCGATCCCATTCTTGCCGAGGAGTTTGACAAGCTCGGCATAATGCTCCGTCAGGGCTACGGCATGACCGAGGTCGGCTGCCGTATCTCCGTGCCCGACAGAGGCGTTTCCACCGAGTCCGTCGGCAGAGTTATAGACATCTGCGACGTCCGCATTGAAAACGGCGAGATTCAGGTCAAGACCCCGACTATCATGCTCGGCTACTATAAGATGCCCGAGGAGACCGCGAAGATGTTCACCGAGGACGGCTGGTTCAAGACAGGCGATATCGGCTATGTCACCGAGGACAGACAGCTCTTCATCACCGGCAGAGTCAAGAATCTGATAATCCTCTCGAGCGGCGAAAACGTCTCCCCCGAGGCGATAGAGAAGAAGTTCAAGAAACTTAGCCTTGTTTCCGAGGTTGTGGTTTACGGTGAAAAGGATCACCTTGTCGCCGAGATATATCCCGACTTCGAGCACGCGGAGCAGGAGGGCGTGAAGGATATTCCCACCGAGATAGAGAGACACATGGACGAGATAAATGCGGGTTCGAAATCATCCCACTTTGTCTCCGAGCTCAGATTCCGCGACGAGCCCTTTGAAAAGACCTCGAGCGGAAAGATAAAGAGAAAAGAAACCGTTGTCGGTTAAGGAGGAAAAACATGAAACCCAAGGCAGGAACAGAGGTATTTGAGCTGATTCCCTCGCAGAAGATGATAAACTTCATGCTCAAATACAGCTTCTTTCATAAGCAGGTTATCCAGATACCCATGTCGATAGTCACGAGCACCCCTATAGATTTCGACGTGCTCAAAAAGGCGCTTAACATAGAGATAGAGCGCAACGACTGCATGAGACTTCGCTTCTATAAGGAGCACGGTGAGTTCTATCAGTATTTTCTCGACAAGTTTGTCGTTGAAGACGTGCCCGTTATGACCTTTTCGACCGAGGAGGAGCAGGAGGCATTTCTCACCGCCGACGCACGCAAGCCCATCCGCCATTTGAAGGGCGAGGACTTCCGCATTATCTTCTTCAACTCCTTCGACGGCAGATACGGAATATATATCAACGTCACCCATCTGTGCATGGATGCCGCCGCGGTATTTATGTTCTTCTCCGACCTGCTTGCGGTCTATGACCATCTCAAGAACGGCAAGCCCATGCCGCGCCCGCTCGGCGAATACAAAAAGACGATAAGAAAAGAACTCGCCATAGTCGCCGACGAGAAGAAAATGAAAGAGGAGGAGGAGTTCTACACCCAGTTCTTCCTCAAGGACGGCGACCCGCTCTATGCCGGCGTTCACGGACCCGAGTTGCTTGAAAAAGAGCGCAAGAGAAAGCATGACCCGTCTCTCAGAGCTCCGTCCTGCTTCGACCCGATACACGACAAGGCCGAGCTTGCAAAATTCGATGTCTCCAAAGAGGACAGCGACAAGATACTCGCTTTCATGCAGTCGAGCGGAGTCAGCCCCGAGTGCCTTGTTCAGCTCGCAATGCGCCTGCATATTTCCAAGATAAACTACAGGACGAACGACTCCTATTTCGTCACCCTCTGCACACGCCGCAGAACTCTCGACGAGAAGCGCTCCGGCGGTACTCTCGCAGAGCCGCTGCCGTGGAGAATAGTCCTGCCCGAGGAGCTGACCTTTACAGAGGCTCTCGACAAGATGGCAGAGCTTCAGATGACCCTGTTCAAGCATATGGACTACCCCTATCTCGAGTGCCGCGAGCTTGTAAGAAGACTGTTTAACTACAGCCCGATAGCAGCCTCGTCCTCGATGATGTTCTCGTGGTTCCCGATAGGCAAGGACACGATGAACGGTTGGGATTACGAGTTCTCGGGCTACAGCCTCGGCAGATACATCATGCCGCTCTACAGCTTCGCAATGTATGACTCGCACACAGGCTGCTTCAAGTTCTCATATCTGCATCGCACGAATATGATAACCTCCGAGCACATAAAGGCCCTGCACGAAAAGACCGTCCGCGCGCTGCTTCTCGGAGCGGAAAACCCCGACAGAACGCTCGGCGAGATACTCGATATACTTTAAAAAGGAGAGACAGTCATGCTTGAAAAGATAGCCGCAATAATCTGCGAATATGTCTATATTGACCCTGCCGAGATTACCGAGCAGGCCAATCTCAGAACCGATATCGGTTTAAGCTCGCTTGACCTTATGAGCGTCGCATCGGATTTGGAGAGCACCTTCGGAGTGAAGATTACCGAGAGAGCCATTCTCACCTCCAAGACCGTCAAGGATCTCATGAACTGCGTAGCTGAATAATTACCGAACATCAGCAAAAAGACCGACCCCGGAGTTCCCGGAGTCGGTCGATTTTTTATTCGGTTAAATTTTCATCGCAACATCGTATGCGCGCCATACAACGGAGCGGAGGTTGCCCACGGCGAGGCAGTCGCCGACGAGATGAACCTTGCCGGACTTCTCGGCGAGCGGGGCGGGGATATAGCCCGCGCAGCTTATGACGGAATCGCAGTCTATATTGATATCCTTGCCGTCCTTGCCGGTGCAGACGATGGAGCCGTCCCTGACCTCCTTGAGAACAGTCTCAAGATAGACGGGAGTCTTATGCAGGGCGAACCACTCTCTGAGATAGGAGGAGTTTGCAAGGCAGACGCCGGTCTGGCTCACAAGATCGTCCTTCATCTCGACGATTATCGGATTCTTGCCCTGAAGCGCGAGCTCGTAGGCTATTTCGCAGCCGGTCAGACCGCCGCCGATAACCGCTACGGTGTCGCCGACCTCTGTGCCGTTGAGGTAGTCGCAGCCCTCGATCATCTTCTCGTAGCCGGGAACCTTCCTGAGAAGTCTGGGAGTGGCGCCGGTGGCGATGATAACGGGATCGCTGCCGAAGGCGGAGATATCCTTTATCTCGTCGTTGAGCTTAACCTCTATGCCGAGCTTCGTCATCTGGCGTCTGTACCACTCGAGCAGGTCGCGGAGCTTGCCCTTGTAGGACTCTGCGCTTGCGGGAATGAATGTTCCGCCGAGCACGCCGCTCTTCTCGTGGATTATCGGATTATGCCCGCGGAGCTTGAGCACGCGAGCCGCCTCCATGCCGCCTATGCCGCCGCCGACAATGTGGACGGTCTTGGGCGAATTTGTTTTCTTTATGTAGTGCTTGTTCCACTGCATTGTCTCTGCGTTGATGGCGCAGCGGGAAAGATGCAGGCTGTCGGAGAGCTCCTGATCGTTGGGAACGCCCTTGTAGTGGCACATATTGAAGCAGCCGTTGTGGCAGAGAATGCAGGGACGGATATCGTCCTCTCTGTCCTCCATCATCTTCGTGACCCACTCCTGGTCGGCGAGGAACTGACGCGCAAAGCCTGCGCCGTCGAGCTTGCCCTCCTTTATCGCGTCCGCGGCGACTCTCGGGTCGAGGCGTCCGGCGCAGATAACGGGGATATCGCAGAACTGCTTGATGTATTCGACATCCTCGAGGTTGCAGTTCTCGGGCATATAGATGGGCGGGTGAGCCCAGTACCATGCATCGTAGGTGCCGTTGTCGCAGTTAAGGCAGTCGTAGCCCGCATCCTGAAGATACTTGACGGCTCTCTCGGACTCAGCCATGTCGCGTCCTACTTCGGTATAGGCCTCGCCCGGGAGCGCGCCCTGACGGAAGCCCTTTGTCTTGGAAATTATGCTGTAGCGCAGGGAGACGGGGAAATCGTCGCCGCACGCCTTCTTGATAGCCTGAACGACCTCGACCGCGAAGCGGTAGCGGTTCTCGAACGAGCCGCCGTATTCGTCGGAGCGTTTGTTTACATACTTGAGGGTGAACTGATCGAGCAGATAGCCCTCGTGGACTGCGTGAACCTCAACGCCGTCAACGCCCGCTTCCTTGAGCATTCTCGAGCTCTCCGCAAATGCGTTGACCATCTCCGTTATCTCGGCCTTTGTCATCTCCCTCGAGGGTACCTTGTCGGACCAACGGTTGGGAGAGGGGCTCGCGGAGGCGGTGATTCTGTCAAGATCCATGAAGGGCTTGCTGAGAACTCTCAGCGCGGGGTTGGTGTAGAGCTTCTCCATCATTTCGCTGATGGTGAAGGAGCGGCCGAAGCCCGCGGTCAGCTGAACAAAGAGCTTTGCGCCGGTCTTGTGGAGCTCGGGAGTCCACTTCTTGAGGTCGGCGTACATCTTTTTGTTCTTGTGGAGCCACTGGCCGAACATGGGATTGTAGACCGGCTGACAGCCGGGGAGAACAAGACCCACGTTGTTTTTTGCTACTTCCATGATAAAGCGTGCGCCGTCTTTATCGAAGTGGTTCTTCTCCATCCATCCGAAGAGGTCGGTGCCGCCCATGCTCGTGAGCACGATGCGGTTCTTGATTTCGCAGTTGCCGATCTTCCACGGAGTGAATAAGGGCTGTAATCTTTGATCCATATAAAAGCCTCCAATAAAAATATATATTTCAACGATAATATATTATCACATTTCGGCTTATTACGCAACAAAAAAACGCGCTTTATCAATACTTTTTTATCAATAGAGTGCATATTTTTTCACCGTCGGCCGGCTTCGGGGCGCAAATTATCCGCAAAGGCTTTTCTGCTCGCAAAAACAAAACGCAGAGAGCCGTTTGCGACTCTCTGCTTCTGAGTTTATATCTTATTTCTGCTCTGCCGCGTCGGGGGAGAAAATCTCCTTTGCGCTCGCCGCAAGTCCCGCGAGGGACTGGAGCTCGCTCGGAACGATGAGCTTCGTCGCCTTGCCGTCCGCGGCCTTTTCGAATGCCTCAAGGCTCTTTATCGTCAGATATCCGTTCTGCGGGGCTGCCTCGTTTATCAGCGCGATAGCCTTGGCCTGCGCCTCCTGAACAGCGACTATAGCCTGCGCCTCACCCTCGGCCTCGCGGATTTTAGCCTCCTTGACGGCCTCTGCGTGAAGAATGGCGGCCTGCTTGTCGCCCTCTGCGGCGAGTATCTGGCTCTCCTTCTGGCCTTCGGCGACGAGTATCTTGCTCGCCTTTTCGCCCTCTGCGCGGAGTATGGCCTCACGGCGCTGACGCTCCGCCTTCATCTGCTTCTCCATCGCGTCCTGAATCTCGGGCGGGGGAAGGATATTTTTGAGCTCAACGCGGTTTACCTTGATGCCCCATGCGTCGGTGGCTTCGTCGAGGATAACTCTGATTTTCGCGTTTATGACGTCGCGAGAGGTCAGCGTGTGGTCAAGCTCCATCTCGCCGATAATATTTCTCAGCGTCGTTGCCGAGAGATTTTCAATGGCGGATAGCGGGCGCTCAACGCCGTAGGCATAGAGCTTCGGGTCTGTTATCTGAAAGAAAACGACCGTGTCTATCTGCATGGTGACGTTATCCTTTGTAATAACGGGCTGGGGCGGGAAATCCACGACCTGCTCCTTGAGGGAGACGGTCTTTGATACCTTTTCGACAAAGGGAATCTTAAAGTGGATGCCGGTCTGCCATGTGGTCGAATATGCGCCGAGGCGCTCGATGACATAGGCCTTTGACTGCGGCACTATCTTGATGTTGAGCACGACAATGACGAGCACGAGCACGATTATGCCGATGATTACTCCGATTGCTACAGGTCCCATAATTTTCCTCCTTAGTGTTTTGAAACCATTAGTTTAACGCCGTCGATCTTGTCAACGGTGATGTTAGAGCCTTTCTCTATTCGGCTTCCGTCGGACGACCTCGCCGTCCAAGTCGAGCCTGCGACCTTCACTATACCGGTGCCGTCAGTGTTGTCAACAGTCTCCTCGACTATTCCCTCGAGCCCTATGTATCTGTCCGCGTTGGTCGGCTGAACGCGCTTTTTTGAAAACTTTCTGACGAGCGGGCGGGTCACCGCAAGCGCAACGAGCGACACTGCCGCGAAAATCACCCACTGAAGCCAGACGGGTGCAGAGCAAAGCTCCGAAATCAGAGCCGCCGCCGCACCTGCGGCAAACCAGATAGTGACAAGCTGAACAGTCACCGCTTCCACAACGATGAACGCTATCAGCAGTGCTATCCACAGTATGAGCATAGTGTATTCCGGCAAAACGGACTCCTCCTTTGATATATTGACCGAAGTAAAAAACCTCCGATTCAATATAATTATATCAAAAGAGCGAGCCCGTTTCAAGATACGGCACACCGTTTTTTCTCAGTCGCGGCAGTTTGTACTTTTGTATATCGGCTTTCTGAAAAGCAGAGACGAGAGCGCCTTGCCGTCAAACGGGATGAGGGGATAGAGGTAGCAGCGCCCGCTTACGGTCTTGTTGAAAGAAATTAGCAGAGCGGTTATCACAAGCCCCGCGATGAACCCCCAGAGATTGAATACGGCTGTCAGTATCAGTATCATCATGCGGCATAATTTAAACGCGTATCCGAGCTCGTAGCTCGGCTGAGCGAAGTTGGTTATAGCGACAAACGCCATATAGAGCACGACCTCCGCCGTGAACCATTTTGCGGCTATGGCAAATTCTCCGAGCACAAGCGCACCTATGACGCTAAAGGAGTTGCTCAGTGCATTGGGCGTGTTGAGCGACGCCAGTTTTAAAGCGTCTATGACTATCTCGATTATCAGCAGCTGCATTATGACGGGCACGCTCGTCGGGTGCTCTATCTTTATGAAGTCGAGCCACGGCGGGATATATTCTGGGTTTTGAATCAGCAAAAACCACACGGGCGTTAAAAGCAGAGCAAGCAGGAAAACTATCATTCTGACTATTCGAAGATAGCTTCCGATAAGGCTCGGGAAATAGAAATCGTTCGTGTCCTGCAAAAAATCGAATACGCCCGTCGGGATTATCATAACCGAGGGCGAGGTATCCGTGATTATCAGCAGACTGCCCTCATATATGCTCGCCGCCGCGCTGTCCGGGCGCTCGGTGTAGCGCACCTTCGGAAAGGGATTGAACCTCTGCTTCGGTATAAGACATTCCGCAAGGCTCTCGTGCCCCATGGTCAGAGCGTTTATGTCTACGGAATTCAGCTTTTTCTTTATCCTTTCGACCTCCTTGGGGTCGGCCGTGCCCTCAAGATAACAGAGTACGATATCTGTTTTCGACCTCGTTCCCACCTGCGTCAAATACATCGTGAGCTTCGTGTCCCTGACCCTGCGGCGTATGAGCGCGGTGTTGAATATCAGCGTCTCGACAAAGCCGTCGTGCGAGCCCCTGAGCACCTTGTCATTCTCCGGCTCGTCCACGCTCCTTGCGGGATATGTCCGAACGTCTATTATCACGGCCTCGCTGAAACCCTCGACTATCATGCCCAGAGCGCCCGAGAAGATAAAGGTCTCGAACCTGTCGAAGTCGTTTACGACCTCCGTCTCGACATAGGGCACGAACGTGTCCGCAAATTCGCGCGTCGAGTTTATATTCTTGAGCTTTTTCTCGTCCGCGTTCATCATGAAGCTCATTATCTTCTCCATGAGCCCGTCCTTTATGAAGCCGTCGATGAACCACAGCATGGCGCGGCGGCCGCATATCATTATCTGACGGCTCACAAGGTCGAAGCTCTCGCTCACGCGCAGGCGCAGATTGAGCGCCGCTATGTCCGCCTCATAGTTTCCCGAAAAAGTCTGCTTTTCCATATGAATATCCCACCCAAAAAGATGATATACGGCAATTGTTTTCCGCCGTATATCATCTCCGTTTTTTGTGAGATTATACGTTATAATAATAGTATTCCGCTATCGCGTACCAGAGCAGCGGGCCGACAACACCGTTCGGAGTTAGTCCGAAGTGCCGCTGAGCCGCCTTGACCGCCGCCTCCGTCTGAGGGCCGAAGATGCCGTCCGCCGCGACATACGGTATGCCCGCGACTCCACGCGCGAGCACCTGAAGATATTCCTGGAGATTTCGTACCGCGCTGCCCGTGCTGCCCCTGAGCAGGTTGTAGCCGGGGTAGGCAAAGCGCGCATATTGGTCGTATATCGAAAATTCGCCCTTAAAAGTGCGCAGAATATCATTATATACAGCTTGCAGCTTGTTCCATGTGTCGCGCCCTACAATGCCGTCCGGCGCAAGGCCGTACTGCTGCTGAAACTGCACGACGCTGTTGTAGGTGTCCTGACCGAAGATGCCGTCCACGGCCGGGGGCTGGATGTTGTTTGTAAAGCTGCCGATAAAGTTCAAGAAATACTGTATCGTGCTCACATCCTGCCCTCTGTCGCCGCGTTTTATGACAGTCTTGAACTGCCGCTCGACGTCCGTCAGCCTCAAGCCCTCGCTGTAAAGCTCGCCGAGCTTCAGTATTCCGGCGTAGAGCTGTTTTATCTTGTACCAGGTTGCCTTGCCGACAATGCCGTCGACGGTGAGGCTGAATATGCTTTGAAACTTTTTGACCGATTCGCGCGTCGCCGTGTCGAATATGCCGTTGGGGGAGGGGATTAGCGGAATGGCGGGGTAGTTTCGCGCTATTCTGTTTAGCTGCCGCTGGATTATCCTGACATCCTCGGACACGTCTCCGAGGCGCACGGCTCTGCCGGGATAGGATTCGCGGATATCTTTTATGGGCGCGGTCTTTATATTGATATCGTTTCCGTAGTAATATCTGAGTATGCGGTAGGGGGTGTAGCCCTGATTTGCGAGCGTGACCGTGCCCCACTGCGAGAGCCCCGGGCAGGTGACCTCGCGCCCCGAGCAGTACTGCGTGAAATACGGCTGAACCTGGTCGCCCTTTGTGACATAGTTATTGAAAAGCTCGTCAACAAGCTTTGCGACGTTTGAAAATACGCTGCGCCCGTCGACATAGGCCTGGTCGTATGCGGTCGAGTTCGTTATATCGAAGTCGTAGCCGCGGCTGCGGTAGTGCTCGGTGTATATGCGGTTGAGGGCGAACGATGCCTGCGCATATATGTTGGCGCGTATCGCGTTTTCCGGCCATGTCGGATATATCTCGCTCGATGCGACATTCTTGAGATAATCCGTGAACGGCACGGTGACATTCCTTGCCGCCGCGGTCGGTCTGCCCAAATGAACCGTTATCGAACGGGGGATAACGGGAGTATCCGATGCCATGCTATCCCTCCTCAGACCGATTCGTTTATTGTTGTCGTTCCCGGCTCGCCGCTGACCGCCGGCAGCATTTCGACCGACTGTATTGAAACGGTGGAGTCGAATATGGGGACGTTTTCAAGATGCGTGTCGACAAATCCCGGGCGGCTTACGAATATACTATATGTCGCACAAGGTGCAAGCCCGCCGGTGCCCTGCTCGGTTTGGGAGAGCGACTTGTCGGGAGCGGGCAGGATGAGATTGTCGAGTATGCCGCTCGAGTCGGTGTGCGAATCATATATATAATATTTTTCGCCGTCTATCTCTTTGTATACTACCACGCGGCTGTTGCCGACGGGATATAATCCGTTTGAGCTGTAGGTCTTGACGCGCAGCGTGCCGCGCTTGTTGCACTCGCCCTTGAATTTGTCGAATTTCTGTGTGGCGGAGGTGCTGTTTGCCGAGGCGAGATTTTTGTTTTCGAGCGTCTGAGACTCAACAAACACTGTGCGCGGCTGCGGAATGTCTATATGTCCTGCCGCGTGCGTTCGCTCGGGCACTTTGTCCGCGTCTTTGTTTTCGGGCTGCTTTTTTATTTCTTTTGCTGTGTCGCTTGGTTTCTTTATACTTGCGGCGCTCACTGCCTCGGCTTCCTCTGCTTTTGCCGTCTGCGCCGTTTCGACAGCCGCCTGCTCGGCTTTTTCCTCTTTCTGTGCCGATACGGGCGCCGTTTCCGCTTCCTTTTTCGCGGGTTCGGGCGCCGTGTTGCGCTTTTCGAATTCGAGCAGCTCTCTCTTATATCGCTCCATGAGCGAGACTATATCTTCGTTGTTCATAATATGCCTCCGTTGGGTAAAATTTGCAGGGCGTCCGTTTTGCGGGCGCGCAAAGACATCCCATATCCAATATATTGCCGCCGCGCCCTTTTGGTCACACGTCCGAGCTCTCACGCATATCTTTTAGCGAGACGACGAAAGATTTTGTGAATTTTGTCGGTTTATTCGCCCATTGCCTACAGAAAAACAAGTCATTAAAACAAAAGTAAAAAAAGATGTTGACAAGAAAAGCGGGGCGTGCTACAATTCAGTAAACCGTTGAAGAAGGGTAAGTAAGATTTCTCCCTCATCTCAAAGAGAGCCGCAGGCGGTGGGATTGCGGCAGAATGAAAGGAATCCGAATGGACTTCTAAGGGCAATCGGAACAAAGGGTTATCCTTTAAGTATGTGCGCCGGAGCAGGACTCTCCGTGAAGAAAAGTCAGCGTATGTCAGTACGCGCTAAGCGGACGCGAAAGCGTCAAGCCGGGTGGCACCGCAGGATGATAATATCTCCTGTCCCAGCATTATTGCAGGGACAGGAGTTTTTTATTTCGGAGGATGATTTTATGATTTTGTTGAGCAAGCTTTGGCGCGGCCGCGCCTGTAAAATTTAAATCCCGTAAGCTTAATAAATTAAAAATATTATTTACCGAAAGGAAGAAATACAATGAAAAAGATAATCGCTCTCATACTCGCTCTTATGCTCACAGTTACCTGCTTTGCCGCCTGCGGCAAAAAGGACGGAGATACAAAGAAGAAATACACCGTCGGCATCTGCAACTATGTCGATGACGCCTCGCTCAATCAGATAGTAGACAACATCAAAAAGCAGCTCGCCTCCGTTGCCGCCGAAAAGGGCGTGGAGATCGAAGTAAAATACGACAACTGCAACGGCGATTCCGTTGTTATGAACCAGATAATCTCGAATTTCATCGTTGACAAGGTCGACCTTATGATAGGCGTGGCGACCCCCGTCGCAATAGCCATGCAGGCTGCGGTCGAGACAGAGAACAGCGATATCCCGGTAGTGTTCTCCGCAGTCAGCGATCCCCTCGGCTCAAAGCTTGTCGAGTCCCTCGACGCACCCGGCGGCCAGATTACCGGAACCTCCGATTATCTCAACACCAACGCCATAATGGACCTCATTCTTCTCAAGGACCCCGATATAAAGAAGGTCGGTCTGCTCTATGATGTCGGTCAGGATTCCTCGACTAAGCCGATAGCCGACGCGAAGGCGTATCTCGAGGCCAAGGGCATTGAAGTGATAGAGCGCACGGGCACGACTGTTGACGAAGTTACCCTCGCGGCAAAGGCACTCGTCGCCGACGGCGTTCAGGCGGTGTTCACCCCCACCGACAACACGATAATGAAGTCCGAGCTCTCCATATATGAGATATTCGCGGACGCAAAGATTCCGCAGTATGCGGGCGCCGATTCCTTCGCGCTCAACGGCGCGTTCCTCGGCTACGGCGTTGACTATATAAAGCTCGGCGTTGAGACTGCGAACATGGTCATTGATATCCTGTTAAACGGCAAGGATCCCGCAACGACCCCCGTGCTCATGTTCGATAACGGCACCGCAACAATAAATACAGAGATCTGCGCAAAGCTCGGCTATAACTTCGACGAGGTCAAAACGCTCTTCGCTCCCAAGTGCACCGAGGTTAAGAACATTGTTACCGCAGAGAGCTTCGACGAAGCAAAATAAAGCCCGAAAGCCCCCGGGGAGTCTTTCTCCGGGCGGCTCAATAACATAAGAAAGAGGAAACACAATGTCTTTTGATTCGATACTTTCACTCGGCCAGTCGGCGCTCGAGCTGGGACTGATAACCTCGCTCACCGTGCTCGCCCTGTTTTTGAGCTACTCGATGCTAAACGTCTGCGATCTCTCGACGGACGGCTGCTTTACGCTCGGCGCAACGGTCGGTGCGGTAGTCGCAATAGCGGGTCATCCGTATCTGTCGATATTCGCGGCTATGGCGGCGGGAATAGCCTCGGGCTTTGTGACGGCTATACTCCAGACTAAAATGGGCATTAACAGCCTGTTGGCCGGAATAATCGTCAACACGGGGCTGTACTCGATAAATATCGCGGTCATGAGCGGCTCGTCGATACTCAATATGAATAAGACGGACACTGTGTTCACCAAAATGGCGGCGCTCGTCAAGGGAACTCCCGTGGCAAGGCAGTCCAAGCTCTTTGTGGCTCTGATAGCCGTCGCGGCAGTCGCGGTGCTGCTCGGACTTTTCCTGAAAACGCGCCTCGGACTTGCGATAAGAGCTACGGGCGACAACCCCGATATGGTTCGCTCCTCGTCCGTCAACCCGGCGTTTACTACAATAATCGGGCTCTGCGTCGCAAACTCGTTTACCGCGCTTTCGGGCTGCCTGCTCGCCCAGTCGCAGAGGTCGGTCAACATCGATATCGGCACGGGCATGGTGACTATAGCTCTCGCGTCCCTGCTTATAGGCGGCGTGTTCCTCGGCAGAAAGAAGTTGCCGCTCAGAATATTCGGCATGGTGCTCGGCGCGTTCATATTCAGGCTCGTCTATACGGTGGCTCTGCGCTTTGATATGCCGGCGTTTATGCTCAAGCTTGTCTCGTCCGTCATAGTCGTCGCGGCGATAGCCACACCGTATTTCAAAAAGCAGCTCCCGCTTTTAAAGCGCAGAATGCAGACCCGCTCGGGAAGGAGGAAAGCAGATGCTTGAAATATCAAATATCTCAAAGACCTTCAATCCCGGCACGGTGAATGCCAAAAAGGCGATAGACGATCTCTCGCTGAGCGTCGCCGAGGGGGATTTCATAACCCTTATCGGCGCAAACGGCGCGGGCAAGTCCACGCTTTTCAACGCCATAGCGGGAAGCTTTATAACCGACTCCGGCAGCATATCGCTCGACGGAAAGGATATTACCCTCATGCCCGAGCACAAGCGCGCCAAGGGTATCGGCAGACTTTTTCAGGACCCGATGCGCGGCACCGCTCCCGGCATGACGATTGAAGAAAATCTCGCCCTCGCCGCAGGTCACGGCGGCTGGCTGAGCCGCGTTTCGAAGAGCGACAAAAAGCTCTTCAGAGATAAGCTCGCCCTGCTCGAAATGGGACTTGAGGACAGAATGAGCCAGCCGGTCGGTTTGCTCTCGGGCGGTCAGAGACAGGCTCTGACGCTTATGATGGCGACCTTTAATCCGCCCAAGCTCCTGCTTCTTGACGAGCATACAGCGGCGCTCGACCCCGCAACGGCAGAGAAAGTCCTCAAGCTGACAAAGAGCATCGTCAGCGAAAATAATCTCACTTGCCTTATGATAACGCACAATATGCAGTCGGCGCTCGAGCTCGGAAACCGCACGATAATGATGAACGGCGGAAACATAATTTTCGACGCCGAGGGAGAGGGGAGAGAGAAACTCACCGTTCAGGACCTGCTCGACAAGTTCAAGGAGAACGCGGGCAAGGAGCTCGACAACGACCGTATGCTTCTGATATAAAAACAGTCCCGCCCGTGTAATAGGGCGGGACTTTTGCTGTGAAGTTTAAGCGGGGAGGGGAACGTTCCTCTGTATTTTCGGGTGATAATAATCTGATGACTTGTTGTGATGTCGTGATAACGAAAAGGCTTTTTGCAAAACGCTCTATCTTAATACTTTGTGATGTCCGTTTTTCCGCTATTCCCGGCATATCGAGCTTCATTTTATCGATTGTTCGCTTTTTCTTTTACGGTTTTTATGGAAGAAATGAGCATTCTTCTGATTGCACCGCAAGTACTTTGTATCGATTTATATGTCTGTTCATCCATATATCCTGTCTCAAAAAGCAACTCGAGCCAATACTCCGTTTCATACACTTCTTTTAAAGATATTTCAAATTTCGAAATGAAGTCTTTTGTTCCTTGAGCGTATTGCGCCTCATGAATATTAGCGCCGACAGAAGTGCCGCTTCTGAGCAATTGATTTGTTAACACGGATTCATGTTGTTCCCGTTTAATTGCCCTGCAAAGGATTACGATCTGTTTCGCAAATTCCTTGGATTTATCGCGGAGAATACTGTCGGCCATTGTGTCACCTCAAATTGATTATAGTGTGCAATGTGGTTTTTAGGTTATATTGTGCCTTTCGGCACAGTTATATTTTGCGGTGTAACCGCAAAGTGATATTATATTCGCCTTTAAAAACTGTGCGGAGCGCAATATCACTCGGCGTAAGCCGAATATCACTGCGAAGCAATATAATTCGCCGAAGGCGAATATAACTGAAAGAACCGTGATTTGGAATACAAATCACGGTTCTTTTTGGCAAATCACTCTAATTTGGATACAATCTGCACCCCACAACCCTGATAAAGCCCTTGAAACAAAGCGTTTTTCGGCTTCTTGCACACGGTTACTTTGTCTGCCCGATTGAATGGCTTGCCCCGTTCAGTCGCGCTTTTTTGTTTTTGCAAAAGAAATAGAATAGCCTATATAGAGTAATCGTGTGAAAGATGGTGTAGTCGTTTGCAAGATAGGTATTCGTGTGCGAGACACCTTGCATTTTTTTGAAAATATGACTTGACTTTCCTTCAAATAAGAGCATTCATTAATGTGAACTCTATTTTTTCGAAGGGGGGAATCAGTATGACGGATAAACAAAACGAAGCTGAAACAATATACCGTCTTGGAACTATCATATTGGATCGTTTGCTAAATCAGGAGCTGGTAGACGAAGATCAATACGACCGATTAAGAATAATGTTGGCAGAGAATTTACAGGCACCATTCGGACAGCTTGAATCGGAGGACAGACTATGGAAGAAAGAATCATAACTAGAGTGGAACATATTCCTGCTCTGCCAAAGCGACTGGCTTTATCGGAACGAAAGAGAGTTGCAGCCTATGCGCGAGTATCCACGTCATCAGATGAGCAGTTAAACAGTATCGATGCTCAGAAATCGTATTATAAAGAGTATATCAGAAAACACAAAAACTGGATATATGTCGGGCTGTTTGCGGATGAAGGAATCTCCGGCTTATCTCATTTCAAGCGCACAGAATTCAACAGAATGATAGCGGATGCGGAATCCGGGTGTATAGATATGATCATAACAAAATCAATCAGCAGATTTGCCCGCAATACCGTTGATACGCTGACATATATCAGGAGATTGAAAGGAAAGGGCGTGGCGGTCTATTTTGAAAAAGAGGATATTAATACACTTGACGCAAAAGGTGAATTTCTTATCACGCTTCTTTCCAGCATGGCACAGGAAGAGTCACGTTCGATTTCTGAAAATGTTAAATGGGGAATCCGAAAGCGAATGGCTGACGGTATATTTCATTTGCCATATTCCAGATTTCTCGGTTATGAAAAGAGAGAGTCAACCTTAGCAATTGTTCCAGGTGAAGCGACTACCATCAGATACATATACTATCTGTTTCTTGCCGGCAAGACCGCAAAGTATATCGCATCATTTCTTACAGAATCAAACATTACGACTCCGTCCGGACTCAATTCATGGCATCCAAGTGCTGTTATAAGCATCTTAAGAAACGAGAAATACTGTGGAAACGCTCTCCTTCAGAAAACATATATAACTGACTTTCTAACAAAAAAGGCAAAAAAGAATCTGGGTGAGCTGCCGCAATACTTTGTCGAGAACGATCACGAAGGAATTATCGATGTTGATGTCTGGAACGAAGTTCAATCTATGATCGATAATCGGGATAGAACATATTCCGGGTACTCGGTTTTCTCCCATAAGCTTGTTTGTTCTGTTTGCGGCGGTACTTTTATCAGAAGAACCCGGTATTACAAATCTCAGCCGGAAGCACCTGTCATCTTTTATAACTGTCGGAATAAGTTCAACAAAAGCTGCAAATGCAAAAACGTTATTATACATGAAACCGATTTAAATAGTATTTTTCACGAGGCAGTAAAATCCTTTATGCAAGCAAAACGCGAAAAGGTAATGGTTGCTGTTAAGGAAACTTTGAGAATATGCCTACCGGAAGAAAAGTTTCAGTCAGTAACTGATCACCTATCTTTAGCTGCGAACACTGACAGCACCCAGCGGTTATCAGATATGACGTTGGAATGCCTTATCAATCGAGTTGCTATTTTTACAGATAGAAGAATCAGATTTGAGTTTCGGGATGGAAACAGCATGGAACTGAAAATCAGACATGAGCGAAAACAATAACACGATTCGGTGAACCATAGCTTTAATATTGATTTTTAACTTAAAATGAGTTATAACACAAATCAAGGTTAAGAAAGGAAACAATGCTATGGATTATTGCTGAAGACAAACAAATTTAAGAACTGAAAGTAATCTATGTATCGGAATGAATTAACAATATTAAAAACACAGCTCGGAATCAACTGGTTGAATTAGTTGATTTCGAGCTTTTTTCTTTTTATCAGTATATCTCTTGACTTTTCAGGTAATCAGAGTGATTTATATAGTACCTGTTACCGTGGAACGCTTAACACAGATAAAATGTAGAAATTTCGTAGAGTGAACTACTCTACGAAACCCGACTTTATTCGACTAATTAACATTGTACCCGATGTCGTTATTTTTGTCAAGGTGTAAATTACAACGACTTTGTAGATTCTACAAGTTTTTAATGAGATTATTATTTTAACAAAAGGTTTTTTCTCAAGTAAAATAGAGCTACAGGAGGTGATATCCGTGCCAAGGCAGGGAAAAAACATTTATTTAAGAAAAGATGGTCGTTGGGAAGGACGATATCAAAAAGAGAAGGTCAACGGCAAACGCAAATACAGCTATGTTTTTGGAAGAACATATGAAGAAGTTGAACAGAAGCTTATTGCTGTAAAAGCAGAGGCACAAGCACCAAAGTCTTTGTCGAGTTTCTTATTTGAGAACGTTTCTTTGGAGTGGTTAGACGCACAGAAACCCCAGTTAAAAATATCAAGTTATGCCAAATATGCAAATCTTCTGAATTCTTATCTGCTTCCATCGTTTGGGATCATGCCGATTCAGTCGATTACGCGGAACATTGCAATGAAATACAGCCGGGAGTTGCTGGCATCAGGAGGAGTATCCGGACAGGGATTGGCTCCAAAAACGGTAAACAGTATCGTATCTGTTTTGAAAAATGTGCTTGAATATGCAAGCAGAGAACTCGGCATTTCAACGACATCCATAGGGGATATTTTCGTGAGGCAGCCGCAGAAACCGATGCGTGTATTGAGCAGAATTGAGCAAACAACTCTAAGTAATCAGTTAAGAAACGAACCAAGTCCGTGTAATTTAGGAATTTTGTTGTGCCTGTATACGGGAATGCGAATCGGAGAAATATGCGCTCTTACGTGGGGAGACATTAATATCGAGGAACAGTACCTATTTATACATAAATCCATGCAGAGAGTACAGACAGGAGATAATGATGTAAAAACAAAAGTTATTATTCAGACACCCAAGAGTGATTGCTCCATAAGAAAAATACCTATACCAGACGAAATGCTGCAATTGCTAATTCAGTTCAGAAAACAAGATGATGCCTTCTTTCTGACCGGGATGATTCACAGCTACATGGAGCCAAGAAGTATGGAAAACCGATTTAAAACGGTGACCGGCATTTGCGGTATCTCAAATATCAACTTTCATGCATTACGTCACACTTTTGCGACCAGGTGTGTGGAGCTTGGATTTGACATCAAAAGTCTTAGTGAAATTCTTGGCCACGCAAGCGTAAATATCACTTTGAATCGTTATGTTCATCCTTCTATGGAGCTAAAGCAGGAAAATATGAATCGTCTTTCTGCACTTTTGACCACAAAATAAGCCGTCATTTTAAACCGTCAAAAGACCGCCTGAACCCAATGAACCCAAAGGGTTCGGCGGTTTTTTCGTAGAGTAGTTCAATCTAAGAAAACGAAGGTATCAAAGTGTATGGAAAATATACGCAGAAGAAAGACATATATGGATTACTGGCATTTTTCAGATGACGAAAAAGAGGATTTAATTCAAAGATTAACAAATGAACTTCCTGCTTTACGTGGAGCAGTAAAAGCATCTCAGGATGAAATCGCAAGTGCGATAGGAATTTCAAGACAAACCTACTGTGCTATTGAGACCCAAAAGAGAACAATGTCGTGGAGCTATTATATGGCTTTAATTTTGTTTTTCGACTACAACCCTAATTCTCATTATATGATTAGACAACTAGATGCGTTCCCTTATCGTCTTGATGAGTGTTGGCTTTCTGGAAAAATGGATCAGACTGGTGGAGATTAACATGAGTTCTGTTGAAATAAAAAAGGAAATACAATCTTTTCAGTCCGCAGTAAAAACATTGAGTGATGGCATAAGCAAAGCTTCTTCTCTCTGGAAAGATACTAATTTTACAGAACTCAGTTCATCTGTTGGTAGAATTGCAACGCAATCAAAAGAGTTAATGGTTTCTGGAGATAGATCTTGTTCTTCGATAGATAGATTTGACAAGATCGCTGCTGAGAAATACTAGAGAGGGGTATCAATATGGTTGATGTCACCACGGATGCGTTGAAAATGGTTAAAGATGCTCTTTCGCGTTTCCTCACAGATATAGAAGGAATTGCTTCTCGTGCAGATACTCAATCTAGTGATACGATGAATGAATGCAAAGCCCAAATTGACCAAGCTAAAGGCGATGTTGCTCAGTCGGAAACAAAAATAGTAGCTCTGTCAAAAAAAGTTGATCAGGCAGAAGAAAAAATACAGGAAATAACGAATGAATTGAATTCCCTATCATCGAAAATTCCAATTATTCAAAACCAACTTCGGTCATTGAGCAATCAAATCATGGATCTAGAATCTCAGATTTCAGGGTTGCGAGCACAGCTTTCTAATTGCGATGACTCAGAACAACGAGAACAAATACAATCGCAAATTGATATGCTTCAAAATAGGGTCAATCAATGCCGCTGTGAGCAACAAGAATTGGAGATGGAACTTAGAAACATTGAGACAAAAAAGATAGAACTACAGCAAGAATTAAATACAGTAAAGTCTCAAAAATCGCAGCTGGAATCTGATTTAGCTGCGGAAAAAAACAGATGCAACAAACTAAAGGAAAAATTGGAACGCTTAAAGACAGCTTATAGAAGGGTCGTATCAGACTTGAGATGCTATGTTTCAGCAGCACAGAATTTTGAGAACAGATCGACAGATATTTCAAATAAAAACTTATCATCAATTGATAAAAGCATATCTTATATCGAAGAGTATTTATCAACCTAGCTTTAATTTTGATTGCAATGTGAGAGGAAATGTGTAATGAATGAAAAAACTGTAAGTTATATTAAAACTCTGTCTGATGGCGAAATTGAAGAGCAACTAGAAGATTTTTTATTATGGGCAAGGGAATATGAGAAAGAATTAAAAACTGAATTAAAAAAGCGCCAGAGACATGCTGCTTTTATGACAACAAGCAGTGTAAGTCAAACAAACATTTCTGAGGGTATTAACGATTCATTGGTTATTGAGGAAAACGCATCCGCCGGAGAAAGTATAAATTACGAAATAGCCGCAATGATTTGCGAGAAAGTATCGGACTTTGACAAAGAAAAAACGATAGAAAAATTACGAGAACTTAAAGAGAAAAGTCAAGAAAAATTATTACCGGATGAATTAAGTATATTGAAGTTTGAGATTAGTGAGTGTGAACAACATCTACATAATATTTCATTAGATGAAGCATCATTACGGGAGAGTGTATGCTCAGCGTGTGGCTACAAACTTGATAAAGGCAGTGCTTTTTGTGGCAAATGTGGCCATCCAGTGTGTTAAATAGAATCTTTTGCCTATAACAAAGGGGGGGATACAAGTGACTAAGTGCTTATTTTGCGGACAGGAAAACGATGATGAGGCATTGTTTTGTTACTATTGTGGAAATCGCATAACAAAAGCGACGGACACACCGCTTGTAATTACAGATAAAAGTGAGCAGTTATCAGTTTTAAGCGAAAGCGAAAATGATCAATACTCCAATAATAAATCTACTAAGATAGATAAAGAAAAGAAAAAGTCTCGTAAAGGCTTAGCAATTATTCTCTCTGTAATAGTAGTTGTTCTTATGGTTGGCGTGGTAGGTGCCGTTTTAATCGAAGGTGGTTATATAACACTTCCAGAATCTGGGGGTGATATACACAGTGGTGATTATTATGAATATGAGGATAATTACAACAATATCGAAGAGTATAACAATATAAATACTTATGATTCTAATGTTGACGAACAAACAGAACCTGACAATTATGAAGCATATGGTGAAACAAACTCAACAGAAGAGGATGTCCCGGATGAACTATATGCGTATAAAGAAGGTTTGATTAAGGTTGATAGAAATTATAAGGTTCAGTTGTCACATGATGATTGGTACATTAACATAAGATCATCGCCCGATTTTATTAATATAGAGCAAAGTCAAAACAATATTGTGGGCAAAATGCAAAGCGGGACAAAGGTTTTTGTTTATTACATATATGATGGAAAATGGATTGTGTTTAATTATGACGGTTCCTATGCTTTTGCATCAATATATGAAAAAAATGACTCTTCATTGGGTAAGCTTATTTTTGAGGTGGATTAATAACATAAAACGAAAAGGTGGTACATCATATGCCGTATTGCACTAAGTGTGGAGAAAAAATACATATCCCCAAAACTGCTACTCAAAGGAATGCAACTGAAGATTCATTCAAGGTTGATAATGATACTCATATTTCTGATATTCCGGTATTTGCTGCTCCGAGTGAAGAAATATCAGTTGATAATCCTCATAATCCAACACAGCAGTCTGGTTCGGTTTTTATGCCTTCCACAGTCAATAACCACGGTGTAGATGATACAGGCATTAATAATTCTAATGCTGAGGAGAAACAAATTAATAGTCCGCCAGTATTCACGCCGCCATCTGCACCAAAGTTTACGCCACCTGCGCAAACCTTTACACCACCAGCTCAAACACATAATGGTCCGGTTTGTTATTATCATAAAGATGAACCCGCTGTTGCAAAATGCGCGAGATGCGGAAAGTTTCTTTGTCAAGATTGCTTTGATTCCTATGGCGTATCGAGTGGTGATTATGCAGGACAAGCTCTTTGCTACGATTGCACTCAACAGCTTGTTGCTGACAATGTAGCTGAACTTACAAAGAATAAAAATAAAATTAAGGTTCAGTTCATTGTTTCTTTAGTGGGTATCATTCTCGGACTTATCATTGGTATAGTAGCCGGCGCTGAGGGTGGTTTTGGAGCTGCGGTTGGTGTCGGACTTATCGGTGCTGCGGTTGGTGGCGTGTTCTTGAGTGCCATGAAGGTATTCTTTTCATTGGTTTGGGATGTTATTAAAATCGCAGTTTCCGGCAATTTTGGTTGGCTCACCGTTCTTTCAATAATATGGAATATCATTGTTCTTATTTTTAAATGCCTATTCACTACTATTTCCAACACAGTTTATTATATTACATATTTGAAACGAACTTCTGGCTTTATTGAATCTGACCAAGCCTCTCTTCGACAGATGCAGGACTATATGGAATATACCATGATTAGAAACCAAAATCGTGGTGTTGACATTGAAACATTGCTTAAAGAAAACAGTGCTCTGGCAGATAACTCTGTTGCACAAATGGCCAGAACTCAAACAGAAGAGCAAATCGAGGCAACCATGCGTGGCTGTGTCGCGTCAATTAACGAAAATGGCGAGATTATTCGCAGCTTCCATGAGGCAGGAAGACAAGCGGCTGCTTAATCTTTTTAACGAAATGAATATATTGTGTTAATCATTTATTTGATTATAAATTATAAAAACAGGAGGTTTTTAAATGGCAAGCGGTGTATCTGTTGAAAGTGCTGCAATTCAAGGCGGAATAGGGTGTTGCAAGACTTCAATCCATGAGCTTGAAGATGCATCAAGAAGTCTTCAGCGTAGCTATCAGCAGGCTGGTTCTGCTGGTTGGAAGGATCAAAAGTATGCAGCGCTCGGAGGGATAGTCGAAGAGTGTTGTAGTGCGTTAACAAAACCCATTTCTGAATTACAAGAGTGTATGGGAAAACTTGAAAATCTTCTACAGGCTGTCAGCGAGTACGAAGATAATAATCTTTAAGAGGGAGGAAATAGCATGGCAGTTAAAGCTTCTCCGGAAACAATTAGAGAGATGAAGAAAGATCTTTCTAACACGATCTGTGACATTGAACGTATCAGCAGCGGAATCAGATCTGGAATGTCAGCAACAGCTAATTGGGATGATGCCCAAGCCGCACAGTTCAACATGTTGATGCAACAAATTGCAAGATTAACAGCAGCTCCTATTGACACGTTGAATGCGGCACTTCCTAAGTTGGAAAAACTTGCCCAGTCTTTAGACCGGTACAACAGTGTTAAATTTGGTTGATAGACACACTATTGAGAATTAAAATGAGGAGGAATATTATGTCGTTTTGCCCAAAATGTGGAGCCCAAATTTCTGGTGATTCCACATCCTGCAGCTCCTGTGGAGCGCAGATTTCAAAGGTTAACAATCAGGGAACAAGTACAGCCCCTACTTTCACGCCGCCATCTGCACCAAAGTTTACGCCACCTGCGCAAACCTTTACACCACCAGCTCAAACACATAATGGTCCGGTTTGTTATTATCATAAAGATGAACCCGCTGTTGCAAAATGCGCGAGATGCGGAAAGTTTCTTTGTCAAGATTGCTTTGATTCCTATGGCGTATCGAGTGGTGATTATGCAGGACAAGCTCTTTGCTACGATTGCACTCAACAGCTTGTTGCTGACAATGTAGCTGAACTTACAAAGAATAAAAATAAAATTAAGGTTCAGTTCATTGTTTCTTTAGTGGGTATCATTCTCGGACTTATCATTGGTATAGTAGCCGGCGCTGAGGGTGGTTTTGGAGCTGCGGTTGGTGTCGGACTTATCGGTGCTGCGGTTGGTGGCGTGTTCTTGAGTGCCATGAAGGTATTCTTTTCATTGGTTTGGGATGTTATTAAAATCGCAGTTTCCGGCAATTTTGGTTGGCTCACCGTTCTTTCAATAATATGGAATATCATTGTTCTTATTTTTAAATGCCTATTCACTACTATTTCCAACACAGTTTATTATATTACATATTTGAAACGAACTTCTGGCTTTATTGAATCTGACCAAGCCTCTCTTCGACAGATGCAGGACTATATGGAATATACCATGATTAGAAACCAAAATCGTGGTGTTGACATTGAAACATTGCTTAAAGAAAACAGTGCTCTGGCAGATAACTCTGTTGCACAAATGGCCAGAACTCAAACAGAAGAGCAAATCGAGGCAACCATGCGTGGCTGTGTCGCGTCAATTAACGAAAATGGCGAGATTATTCGCAGCTTCCATGAGGCAGGAAGACGTGCAGCATGATTTGATCTTTGCGTTTTGTTAAAAGCTAAAAAACTAAAACTGTAAAAATCTAGGAGGAATAAAGATGGATAATACGACTAACAACGATGCTGTTGCCGCAAGAAGAAGAGCACTTGCGGAAGCCCTTCGCTCGGGTGAACCTGTTGTAGTTACGGCTACCGGTGAGGTTGAGAAAAAAGATGATGCCGACGATCAGGGAATGTCTGGAATTACTGTACCACAGGGAAAACTGGCATAAAAAGGAGGGCTTGACATGGCATATTACTGGTATCAAAGCGACCCTCAGCTATATCAAATGGAAGTTGCGGCAATGCAGAAATTCTTTCCTTCTTTTACCATTAATCAGTTGCAAGACGGCTCAGGGCGTCTTTATTGGAGAGGAAAAGTGCAGCCAACAGGACAAGGCGGTATGGTTTGGGATTTGATGTTGATTTACAAGAATTCACACCCACATGCAGGTCAGAACGAATATGGTGGATCTGTTCAAATACTTCCTCTTTCGCCGAGGCTGAAAGATGTTGCTGAGAAGATGATGCCAATTATCATGGATACTTATGGTAATTATGATAACGCTGTTAAGCATGGCTTTGGATTAGGGTTACCCCATATTTACCGCGATCAGTTCGGTAGAAACGAAGAGTATTTCATTTGTAGCGCTGATCCAAAGTATTTTAAGGCAGGACAAAACCATTCCACCTCTGCTGCTTCAGCGTTAAGTTGGGCATGTAAGTGGATTATTCTCTGCGAGATGTGGCTGAATGGTGAAATCAGCGATGATGTCGCTATGGAGGGCAATTATTAAGCTCCAATCACGTCCAAGCTCTCTTGCTATGGTCAAGGGAGTTTGGACTTTTTTAGATTTGAGGTGACAAGAATATGCGAGTTGTTTTTTCGGAAAGAGCTTTCTCGGCTGTACTTGCTGAAACTGCAGAGAAAATCACGACAGAAACAGGCGGACTTTTTCTCGGCGTTGTCAAAGAAGACACATGGTACATAATTGAAGCAATTGACCCAGGTCCAAAATCAATTTTTGAAGTAGCATATTTTGAATATGATCAACAGTATACTCAGCATCTTATCAATAAAATAGCAAATCTCTACAGTCAAAAACTGGAATTGATTGGCCTTTGGCATCGACATCCCGGTTCATTTGATCAGTTTTCCTCAACAGATGATGGTACAAATGCAAAGTTTGCTGCCATGAGAAAAGAAGGCGCGATTTCAGGTTTGGTGAATATAGATCCTAAGTTCCGCCTAACAATGTATTATGTAGAACCGCCATATAGATATAGAAAAATTGCATATGAGGTTGGAGATCAGTTAATCCCCAATAAATATCTTTTGTATAAAACTCCTGAAAAATTTTATTCTTTGATGGAAAGAAGATTAAAACCTGCTTCAGCGGAGCATATTCGTGCACAATATAAAAAGACCATAAGCCTCGATTCTTTTATGCGTTTTATTTTGCCATTCATAGCAGACTTTGAATGTGAAACCATTGAAACAAGTGCATCAACAGATAGTTCCTCGACACCAGACAAAATGGCTGAAGCAATAATTAATGATTTAACTTTTATGTCGGACATAGTTGGCGTTCAAGTAACCCTTACCATGCAGGATCAGTATTTGGTTATTTCTCAAGAAGCTATTGATAAAACTACGCGACTGTATTTTATGATCTTTAAAAACCAAATTGTGTTTACTTATGATGATAAATGCTATTTTTATCACAACGGTATGTTTGAAGAGGCGGCTGGAAAGGCTAAAACTGAAAAAGATAAACAGATCGTTAGAGCCGAGACAGAGCAGAGACAAATGCACAGGGGAAGTGTATTCGACTCTGTTATCAAGATTATAAAGTTTAATAAAAGCGAGGATATAAATAATGAAGATTAATATTCCAAAGAATTTTTTTGGCGAAGACATTCCGTTAACGGTGTTTATCTCGCAAGATCAACTGAACAGTAAAGAATGTGGGAAAATCTATGGACGATATTTCGAAGATACTGGTATTTTCAATGTTTTTCCGCCTTCCCTCTGTGATAGAGGTGATTATCTTGGACAAGTCCTTCCGGCAGACAGTATCCCAGATGAAGAAGGTTTTTGCGGAATAGTCAATGATGCCGGAATTGTCTTTTATTGGAATGGAGAGAAGATAAAGACCGAATCGTATGGATTGTATCAAAGTATTTTTTCAAGAAACAAAGGCATTTTAGAAACAGATGTCATGAACAAGAAGTGCGCCGTCATTTTGGGATGTGGTTCCGTTGGAAGTCTTGTAGCCATGGAACTAGCACGAGCCGGAGTTGGTCACTTTGTGCTTGTCGATGCCGATACACTAGAATATCATAATCTTTGCCGCCATCAGTGTGGTATCGAGGATGTAGGTGATTTAAAGGTCAATGCTCTTAAGAGAAAGCTGATGAACATCAATCCAAATGTCGATATTAGGGTGTTCGGGGGGATTGTTCAGAACATACCTAAGGAGATACTGGATGAAATGTGTGTTCCCAAAGAAACAATATTTGTTGGCTGTGCAGATAATAGAACTGCAGATGTTTATTCAAATCGGATATCGATATACTATGATGCCGCTTTTTTGTCGATTGGTTTTTGGGAAAGAGCATATGCTGGCGAGATCTTTTACCACGTTCCTCACATGGGAATGCCTTGCTATGAGTGTGCTCTTGGTGATGGAGGCGGAATGTCTGGTCGTGTAGAAGCAAACCATCATGTTTACTCAACACAGGAAAATCTTGAAGGAATTAAATTTGAACCTGGAATATCAGTTGATATCAATTTCATTACCAGTATTGGTATAAAGTTGATTATTGACATCTTAAATTCTTCAAATACTACTTACGTTCCACGACTTTTAAACAATCTAAAACAGTACACATTGGTCTGTAATACAAGCAATCCTGAAATCGGCGGTGAGATGGTAGAAATATTTAGCTATCCATTACAGGTGACAACATCGTTGGTTGTTGGTTTTTGCAGTAAATGCAATGGTCAATGTAAATACGAAATAGAAGAAAAATAATAGATTGTTCCTATTTAGGAGAAAGGGGTACTGTGTATGAAAGCTATTGCACAAGACGAGATTATTTCATTGGTTTCTGATTTAAATGCATTTGCTGACAGTGCTGAGCAGTTAATTGGTTCAACACAAATGAATTATGAAAAGGATAAGAAACTGCTCCTGAATAGGCATAATTCCGAGTTGACAAGCCTGGAAGCCTTGTATAAAAAAAATTGCGCTGCGGTATCTAGCAAATCGAGAAAGACTATAAATGATGCAAGAAGCATACTTGCGGAAATTGATAAGTTGGATGAAAAACTGTCCAAGGTTGACAAGTATTATGTAAAAACAAAAGATAAAAGAGAAGAATTGTTGTCCGATATAACTAGCGATCAGTATTCCGGAGCAACGGATTATTTTGACACTTTAGAAAAGATAAAAGCTGATTTTAATGTGTTGTTCAAAAAATATTCCGAAGATATCCTTCCCGGACTTATCAACGGATTGAATTACCTGTTTTCAAGCAAGAGAAAAAAGGACTATGAAGAACTTATTATTCTGAGGAATACTGTTGCGGCATTTGTCAACGAGATTGAAGAAATGCTTCCACCGCTTACCGAAGAAAACCTTGCGGGATTAAGGGAAGATTATTTTACTAAAAAAGGCGCCGCAACTGAACGACATAAAAGAGAATATGCGGACTTTGAAAAGCGACATTCAGATACACTTGAAATAGTTGCTGACAAAATCTATACAGACTTGGATGCAATTTTACCTGATGAGTTTGTCGACTATCTCAGTACTATGGCGTCAAGATACGGGGGTAATGTTTTTAAAGTCAACACTGCATCTGAAGTACAGGATGAAGTACTTGATATGATCTTTGTTGATTATCCAGTCGATTTACTTGTACAATCTCGCATTGTTGCCTCTGTCATTAAAGATAAATGTGCACCCCTTCTTTCAGAGGGGGATATTCGCTTTCCTGTTATGATGTCCACAACCGATGCACCAGTTTGGGTTGTTAAGAGTGATAACTCAAACAACGCATCTGTTCAGAGCTTTATTCATTCGGTAATGTATGGGCTTCTTTCTGCGTGTCCAGTCGCAAGATTGACTTTTAGAGTCGTTGATCCTGAAAATCGTGGCAACAGCATTTCTCCTTTTTTTGATGCGAAAAAGAAGTTACCGGAACTGTTTGGAGAAAAAATCATTATTAATAAAGATGATGTTGCTAGCGAAGTTGGAAGACTAAATGAAAAAATAGAAAACATTCTGCAAGATAAACTTGGCAATCAATACGAAAGCATTTTTGATTATGCTCGTGACCATGAGGATTATTTTGTAAACGCAGAACTGCTATTGCTTTACGACTTTCCAAAAGGGTTTGATGAAAGAACTATAGGTGAACTGAGAAACATAATTCGTAATGGAAGCAAATGCGGAATATATATGATTATTTCGTATGTTCCTTCGATTGACTCCAATCTCTCAAAAGAGTACCAACAAAGTTTACAGTCTATTCTTAAATTATCTGTAGTTATTCAGCAGAATAATCAGGATTTTGTTTATAGAGGATTGCCAACCGCCTATTATCCGATGCCAGAAAAGGTTGAATTCGCAAAGTTTTTCAGCAAATATATGCTGATATATGAAGGAATAAAGAACCGCGGAATAGCGTTCTCTCCGCTTATTAAAAAACTGGTCGATGCTACGGATTCTATAGAACTAGATGAACATATCGCTTTGATTGGAAAGATGATGGAGGACTATGACAAAGCTTATGCAAAAGTACCTCCTATTGATGCTGGTTTTCCGTCTCTTGTCACCTTGGGTAATGTTTTCTATCCCGCTGATATTTTTTCAGATAGCATCGGATATCAGCATATCGTTGACAGCTTTGGCGTTGAACAAAAATCTGGGACTGAAAGTAGCTCGTATGTTGAATTACCATTAACTTTTGATTTGAGAAATTCGTTCAATCTCCTTGTAAATTGTCCAGAAGCCGCTCAGAGTTCAATGCTAAGATTCACGCATCATGTGATTTGGAGCTTACTCTCTTTTATGCCTGTGACAAAAGTTAATGTTTGTGTGTTTGATGGCGAGCAGCGTGGAAACAGTATTATCCCATTCCTCGATTTCAGAAAAAAATCTCCTGACACATTTGATCAGAAGATTTACACAAGTCATGAGACTATGATTGAACGACTTCAGAGAATTAATACCCAAATTGATGAATTTATTCAAGAAAAGCTGGGAAATCGTTACAAGGATATTCTCGACTATAATATTCATACACCGAATCGGGCGGAACCGATAACTCTCTTGGTCTTATATGATTTTCCGAGTGGAATGGATGGACGTAGTATAGATCTTCTTACAAATATTCTACGTAACGGCAATAAATGTGGAGTGTTTGCAATTATCTGTTACAACCCCAACATATCTTTTTCCCGTTATGAAAGTATTGACGAGCGCCTTGAGCAGATTCAAAAGTATTGTGCTTCAATTGACTACAAGGACGGTCATTATGGGTTGTTGCCGTATAATCTGCAAATCAACATTCCGGATGTTCCTTTTGGAAACGTTGCGGATGATTTCATTTCTGAATATGCAGAAAGAAGCGAAACGATTAAAAAGCAAGGCCTTTCATTTAGAGATATTATTTCAAAAGATTTGTTTTCCATGGATTCTTCAAAATCCATGACAATTCCCGTTGGTGTTGGCGATGGGGACAGCATCGTCAGCATTACAATTGGCGAAGGATCATCGCATCATGGTTTAATTGCGGGTGCCACGGGTTCCGGCAAATCAACACTGCTTCACACTCTTATTATGAGCAGCATGCTGCATTATAGCCCCGATCAACTTCATCTTTATTTGATGGACTTTAAGAGCGGAACAGAATTCAAGATATATGAGTCTGTCAAGTTGCCGCATATACAGTTACTGGCACTCGATGCAATGCAGGAGTTTGGCGAAAGCATTCTTGAAAACCTTGTTGCAGAAATGGAACGACGAGGATCACTTTTCAAGGACGCAGGCCAGACAAGTCTGAAGGGATACACGCAAGCCACTGGGCAGCCATTGCCGAGAATACTGGTTATTATGGACGAGTTCCAAATCCTCTTTAATGACTCCACCAACCGAAAAGTGGCTATGAACTGCGCTGAGTTGACAAAGAGGATAGTAACTGAGGGTCGTGCTTTTGGTATTCACCTCCTTATGGCAACTCAGTCAACGAAAGTAATATCTGACCTCACGTTGTCGCATGGTACTATCGAGCAGATGCGTATCCGAATTGGTCTGAAATGCGGCGAAAACGACGCAAGATACCTATTCTCGGATCAAAATGATACTAAGGCGTTAGCAATGATGAAGGGTCCGATAGGAACTGCTGTAATGAATTTGGACTATACTGAGCAATCCAACATTGGGTTTAGAGCGGCATATTGTGATGATGAAACACAGAAGTATTACCTCGACTTAATCAGCAAGACTTACGCAGACCGACATTCAACATTGCAGACATTTGAGGGCAGCAGAACAACAAACCTGCTGGATCATTTTGCTGAAGCCCATGTCACCCCCACTGATGAGCTTCCCGCAAAGATACATATGGGTACGCTTATCAAGGTAGCACCTCCCTTTGCAATCACAGTTGATAAGAAAAAGAAACATAATCTTCTGATTTGCGGTTCAAATGAAAGAATGGCTACTACGATATCCAACAACTATATTGTTTCGGCATTGCTTAACAACAATGCAACTGTCTACTGTATAGATGGTGATAAACTTGTGGGCGACGATGGATCGGCAGCCTTCTATGATGCTCTTGGCGAGTGTAGCACACACTTTAAAGTGGCTGAAGATCGTTCCGATATCATCAAGTTCATCAACGAGATTTATAAGTGTTATCAAGCTTGGAAGAAACAAAATAGCGATGACATTGTTTTTGTTGTAATCAAAAATCTTCAATTCTTGGATATTGTTAAATCCATGTTCAAGGGAGACGTTATTGATGAAAGCGAGTTTGTTGAAGATGAGCCTGTTGAGGAACCGGCATTAGACCCGATTGCTGCTTTAAATGCTATTGCTAATTTTTCGTCGAGCAGAGGTAATGACGACAGTTTGTCAGTTGGCGAGAAGCTAATTAAAATGATTGAGGATGGTTCTGGGTTTGGTATTCACTTTGTTGTCACATCGCTTGAATATCAGTCCGTAAGAGAGTGTATGTACTACGGCGAAAATATCCTCACAAAATTCCCTGAACGGATTATCTTCTCTCTTGGGTCTAACGATGCTGACAACCTTATTGAGAATGTTTCGGTTGCAGGCTTGAGAGATAATACGGTTTACTTTACAGATGGGGTTAAAAACACATTCCAAATGAAACCGTATATTACACCTTCTGCAAGTGAATTGAAGAAACTGTTTAATTAAGTAATTGGGAGCACCATATACACAAATGAGCTTGTCTCATTGTGTATATGGCTAATTCCAATAACAAAGAGCAAGATAAATGTTTGTTTGCTTTGAATATGGCAAGTTTCCAAAGGAGAATAGCGATGGCAATAAATGAATTTGAACGCAGAGTATTAAATGAATTAAAAAACTTTAGAGAAAACTACTGCAGAGATAATACTCAGTTAGATGAAATTCATTCTCGGTTGAGAGCGAGATGCACCCAACTTTCTGTTGGGAACGGAAACAGCCAAATTGATTCCATATTAAAAACTACTATTGAGTGTGATAAGAACATTGAAGAAGCTTTACACAAACTCCAAGAAGCAACTGGTAAAATACAAAAATACATTGAACTGACACGAGAGTATTTTGAAACAGATTTTTAATTCTGTGTATGACATAGAGAGTGTTTTTCAGACAACATGAATCTTAAATTTTGCTCCACGCACAAAGAATAATTGTTCAAAGGAGGTGCTATCTATTGGGAATAGTAAATGCTGATGTTGCTGAGCTATTGCAATCCTGTAATAACATCAAGACGGCAATTACGAGCATTGAAGCGACAAGATCGTCAATGATGAGAAAGTATCAACAACTTAATGGTGAATGGAAGGATAAGAAGTATAAAGAGTTGGGCGATGTCGTTCAAGAATGTTGCAAAGCCTTAAATGAAGTATTAAAGATTTTATCAAAAGGTGAAAGATTTGTTAGTTTACTAGCAAATAGTTTGCAAGAATATCATAGTGTCAATTTGGATAGCCTTAAGTCAACTGACAATGCCTTTGTTCAAAATCTGAGAAACATGTCAAATTCTTCAGAGTCTTTTGGCGTATCTGGAGTTAATAGTTTGCAGAATCGTCGTATTTCTACAGGTGAACAATCACAAAGGTGGAAATCTTCTGTTGAGTTTGTTAATAATATGTTAGATAATTATCGCACAGAACTATTGGCTCGTGGCGTTTATGATGGTTCAATGTTAGAGCGTTTTCTTGCAACGCAACGAGCTCAGATGTTAGAATACGAAGGACAAGTTCTTGAAGTTGAAAGTAGAAATCGTCCGGAATTAAATGATGACGAGATTTTTCAATATGTACAAGTCGGTGAGAACAGTCCATATAGTTATGCAGACTTGGCGAATGACTTTAGTGTCTTTTGTATGAATGATATACGTTCATGGATTACCAAAATCAATCCTAATCCAAACAATGATCCAAGAAGAAATGTTAATTGTGGAAAATGTGCAGCTGCGGTGTTTATGCGATTGAATGGTTCTAATGATGCTTCTGCTGGATTAGGAACCTATTCCATACAAGAAATGAATAGTATTACCGGCCTTACACAAACATCTATGACACCCTCCGAGATTGAAAATTATCTTATTAATCAAGGCGCGGGATCACATTGCGTCGTTGGAGTAGACAGAGCTACTGGTTCTGGACATTGGTTTAATGCCTTTTATGATGGACATCAAGTCTATACAATTGAGGGACAGGGCGGAATAATAGATGGATGGCCGCCTGACTATGGGAATGTTGTTCATTGGGATGCCAGCATTTAAATGATAGGAGGTTCACAAAATGAATATTAATGAATTACGGGAAAGAGCCGCGGAGATCCTAGTATGCACGCCGGATAAAATGGAGGAAAAGGAAATACTTGACGGCAATGCGTTTTATTTTCTGAATTCTGATAGGGGTGGGGGGGCTCTGATTATTTCTTTTGATGGAGAAATGCTCCTCGTCGATCCATTTTTTGCCGATTTAGAAAAACACATTCTACGATTTGTCTCGGGCGAAAGATCCCATTTTGATTGATTCTTGAAGGTTCATTTTTATCGCTCAATACAGGAAGTTTTCAGCGGTTTTGTTATAGCTGCTATGAAGACTTATATTGAGAATAAAAAAGATAATCTTTTTGAATTGCTTGGTGTTGAGCTTAATGATAAATTTGTGTATTAGTGATGGGCTTTTCGGGAAATGTCTAGTTGAAATGAACACCAAACAATTCATTTCAAAGAAAAGAAGGGGATATGTTGCTTGAGCAAGTATCTTTTAAACAGTTCAAATAATTAGAGGTCGAATTCAATATGGGGAAAAACTGCTTAACGTGCTTACATGGTCATCTGGAATATGGAAATAACCATGAATGCTATTGTGATTATAAAAGAACTCATGTGTGTGCTGGCAAAGATGAGTGCGAACACTATGAGGCATTCAGAAGGGGAAATACAACGCTTTTATCAAAATCTAGATCAGTTTTTTTAAAAGGCAGCCCTTTTAAATGGCTGAAAAACAGTAGTCCAACAAAATTAATAATTATTCTTGTAGTGGTTATTGCTATCCTGTCATCTTCTTCAGTACTTGTACAACGGTTAAATGCTATGATTGGGAAACCTACCCCTTTATCGAGTAGAGCTACTTGCGATATTACCGGAACTGATTATCAAATTCTGAAGTTTGAAGGTGATCAGACATGGGAACAGGCACAGAAATGGTGTAAGAAACAAGGAGGCCATTTGGCTATAGTTTCCAGCGATGAAGAAAATGCTTTTTTGTATTTGATTATGGTTGGTATTGGCGAGCAGAATGCATATATAGGGTGTTCGAAGACTAATAACAAAAATGAATGGACTTGGATTAAAGATGGCTCGTTCATGGGTTTATTTCGCAAAAACACATATACCCAATTGAATGAACCACAACAAAAAGAAACAGATTGCATTTATGCAATGCTTCTTTCTCACCAAGAGAGTTTTGATGAACTCGAAGATGTTTTTGAAGACCTCGAACCATCGTATTTCAGATGGATCAGCGGGAACTTTAAAGATAATAAAGTTTTTATTTGTGAATGGGAAAAGAATAAATAATACTTTTAAGATTCTACTTTTGAATTACAGGAATGGAGGAATCGTAGGTAACTACGAGATTGCATATGAGAATCGGAATTGACTTAGGAACAACTTTTTCGGCTGCAGCGTGGGTTGACGCCAATGGAACAGTGGCAATTATCAGTAATGACGAAGGTCAACGATTGACTCCATCCGTTGTTATGGAAGATGGTGGTATGGTTGTTGTTGGCGAAAAAGCAAAAGAAAGCTCTGTACTTATGTCAGACCAAGTTATCAGTGCGGCAAAAGACTATATGGGAACGAGGCATTTATTTATTATGCCGTCTGGAAATGAATACACTCCTGAAGATGTTTCAGCATTGGTCTTAAAGAAAATAAAACAGGATTCTGAAAAATTTCTGGGAGAAAAAGTAGACGAAGCTGTTATAACAGTTCCGGCTTATTTTACTGATGCACAGAGAAAAGCCACAGAAGATGCAGGTAGAATTGCGGGGCTGAATGTTCTGGGAATGATTAACGAACCAACGGCGGCCGCTATCTATTATGCATATGCTCATAAAATCATAGATGCGAATATTCTTGTTTATGATTTAGGTGGTGGAACCTTTGATGCATCCATTGTTTCTATTTCAAAAGATAAAGTTGAAGTAAAGGCAACTGGAGGGATTAGAAAGCTAGGTGGTCATTTCTTTGATCAAATGATACTAGATTATGTTACTGATTATCTTCTGGATGAGTATGCGATTGACCTTTATGATGATGAATATATTGATGAACTACAGGATTTGATGTTGAAATCGGAAAAATGCAAAATTGCTCTCAGCACAAAGGAAAGTGAACAAATCATCATTAAGGTTGGTAAGGTTAAGGAACGGTTGACAATCACAAGAAAGCAATTTGAAGAAATGATTCATACGTTCTACTTGCGCACGGAGAGTACTGTGAAAATGGTACTAAACGATGCAAATATGTCTTGGGATAACATCCAAAAAATCTTATTGATTGGTGGATCAAGTAAAATACCAATGATTGTCGAAAACCTTAAAAAACTTTCCGGACTTGTTCCATCACATGAGGTGAACCCAGATGAAACTGTTGCTTTAGGGGCAGCGGTATTTGCTAATTCTGGAATAAAAGAGATTGTTGATGTTACATCTCACAGCCTAGGCGTTGTTACAATTGATGAGAAAACACGGCAGAAAAAGAATGATATCATTATTGTTCGAGATAGTATTCTCCCGGCAATTGGATCAAAGGAATTTGAGACATTTGAAAGGACAGGGAAGGTGCTTGTTGAAATAACGGAGGGCGAGGATGAAGATATAGAATATGTAAATATTATTGATACTCTGGAAATTGATTTGCCTCAAAACGCACCGAAGCATACATTAGTTAGTATAGAAATGAAATTGGATAAGAATCAACTTTTACATGTTTTTGTTAGAATTGCAACAACACCAGAAGTTTATAAGGAGTTACATATTGAACGAAAAAGTAATCTCAGTGATGAGGACGTAGCATTAAAATCTGCGCTTGTCAGCAAAGTAAAAGTATGTTAAAGAGGGGTATATGATAGCTATGGAAAAAGAAGATATCCTTGTTCAGGCAGATACTGCTTTTGAACAAAAGTACTATGCAGATGCACTCGATCTGTACACTCAAGCAGAAGGTTTAGGTGTCGTTTTTGATGACGAACAATTATATAGGTTTTCGGAAACCCTCTTTATCCACGGCGAGTACTCTAAAGCGCTTTCATTGCTCGAGAGGATACCAAATTATACGATTGATCATTTTGATGCACAGAAACTGCTATATCAAATAAAAAAAGCCCTTCACTTAACTGAAGATGAATTGATTAAAGTGTTAGATGAAATATGTAAATATTCTTATGATGACGAATTGATGTATGAATTGGCATATATGTATGCACGGAAAAGCAATGTCGGGAAATGTCGTCGCATCTGCAAAACAATACAGAATTCTTTTCGATCTGGTATTTGGGTGGAAAAAGCGAATAGTTTGTTGGAGCAAGGATGTTTGGTATCTAATACAAAAGAAGCAGTTGCAAGTAGTGAAAAAAACGACTTAGATACAAGTGACTTAGAAGATAAACCTATGCCAACGAAAAAAAGTAGTGATTTGCCTGATTTTCTAGAAGAAGCTTTTTCTGAAATGATAGGAATGGGTTCAGTTAAGCAAGAACTTAAAAAGTTTTATGATTTAGCGCGGGTAGAAAAATTGAGGGCTGAAAAGCTAGGCATACCCGCCAACAGTGAGCGATCGTATAATTTCGTTTTGTATGGAAATCCCGGAACGGGGAAAACCGCAGTAGCAAGAATTATTGGAAAGGTTCTCTACACATTAGGAATTAGAGAAAATGAAAACTTTATTGAGGTTGATAGAGGAAAAATTGTATCCGAACATATAGGAGAAACCGCAAAGTTAACGCTTGCTGCCATAAAATCGGCAAGTGGAGGTACTCTTTTTGTCGATGAAGCATATAGTCTATATAAAAATGATAGTCAAGATTTTGGTCAAGAGGCAATTGATACACTGTTAAAAGACATGGAAGATAATCGCGCAAACTATTCTGTTATAATGGCAGGATATCGCGATCAAATGACCGATATGCTAAATCATTCAAATCCTGGTTTTCGATCTCGATTTAGCTTTCATATTGATATTCCGGATTATTCCGATGATGAGCTTATTCAAATTGCACATTTAATAGCTTCAAAACATCATTATCGAATAGATAATGATGGCGATGAAGCCATAAGGAAAGCGATAGCCAAGGAAAGAATTGATGAAACATTTGGAAATGCACGGTTTATACGAGAACTGATTGAAAAAGCAGAATTAAATATGAGTAGCCGTTTGGCTAACGAATCGGAGATTTCAGAAGATGATTTAATCGTTCTGAAAGCAGAGGATATCTTCCTGCAACACAATAATGAAGAAACGCTGGATAGTCTTATCGAAGAGTTGGACAAGCTCACGGGATTAAAGGATGCTAAAAAGCGAGTTCACGAATTAGTTAGTATAATTGGAGAGCAGAAAGAGGCGGAGCGTAGAGGATTGTCTATAGGCAACTCAGCGACTACGATGCATATGACATTTAAAGGTAACGCTGGTACAGGAAAAACAACAGTTGCGCGTATAATTGGCAGAATACTTGGTGAATTGGGAGTGTTAAAAAGAGGAAACGTTTTTATTGAGTGTTCCAGAGAAGATGTAATTGGTCAGTATCAAGGTCATACTGCAGAAAAAATGAAAAATGTCATTCGTTCTGCCCTAGGCGGGGTCTTGTTTATTGATGAGGCTTATTCTTTAAAGAATGGTGACGGAGACAGTTTCGGACAGGAAGCAATAAACACCCTTGTTGCAGCAATGGAAAACTATCGAGATTCACTTGTTGTGATACTCGCTGGTTATACAACTGATATTGATCAATTTCTATCTTCCAATCAAGGTCTAAGAAGTAGGGTGGCTTATGATTTGTTCTTTGAGGACTACACCATTGACGAAATGACCGATATTTTTTATTCGATGGTTATTCATGATGGATTAAAAATATCTGGCGATATAAGAACTGTAGTTAGAAACACTTTGGCAAAGAAGAGCAACTCAACTGATTTTGGAAACGCTAGAGGTGTTAGAAACATATTTGAATTAGTTAAAAACAGTAAAGCTAAAAGAAACATTGCCAAAAAAGAAAGAGGCGAAGAATTAACAAACAGCGACCTTGAGTCCATTTATGCAGAAGATTTTGAGAACATTTGATTCCACACAAGAGGTGATTGAAATGAAAGAACTACTTGAAAAACTTGGAATAAGCACTTCTCTACAGGGCGAAGAATTGTTATCTGCTTTGGAAACAGAAAAGCAAAAAGCCATTCGCAGATTTAATAACTCTTTTGGCAATCCAGCAAAAGAGATGGAAATCAATATGAGACTGAGAATGATTGAAGACGCGCTTGTCGCTGTTCATCAATCTCAAGTTGGGGTTGAAGTTAATTCTTACAGCACGGGAATAACAGCAAGAAGAGATACTTTCAGAATTGATGATGTAACTATCGAAACAAAGCCGTCAGATAATTTTGAAGCACACCGAACAGTCATTAATAATGATGAATTAATGGGAAAAGGTGGAGAAGCTTACTTTAACGGAGATTACGAAACCGCCTTTAATCTGTTCTTTTCAGCCGCAAGAAACGGCGATTCCGGTGGTATGAATTGTGTAGCGCTTCTGTTTGAAATGGGGTATGGAGTGGATGCTGATTCGGAAAAAGCAATGTCTTGGTACAATAAAGCAGCCAATTGTGGCAATGCTAGTGCAATGAATCAGTTGGGTGATATCTACAGAACCGGTAGAAATAATGTCGAAGTGGATTACAATGAAGCTTTGAAGTGGTTTGAAATGGCAGCAGAAGCAAATCAAGAAGATGCCATGATGAATTTAGGCATAATGTATTCATCGGGAGAAGGAGTTGCAACAGACAAGAAGGAGGGATTTCAATGGTACAAAAAGGCCGCAGATAACGGAAGTGTCGAAGCATTAGAGTATCTCGGTGATATTTATTTAGAAGGAGCAATAACCAGTCAAAATTATGCCGAGGCTTTTAACTGTTATATGACTGCGGCGGAAAACGGCTATCCGTATGCATCTTACAAATTAGGCATTATGTTCGATAATGGGATGGGAATGCCTGCAAGTCATTCTGATGCAATTGAGTGGTACTTAAAAGCAGCAGATTTGGAAAATCCTGACGCACAATTGTTAATCGGGTTTGCTTACCTTAAAGGAGACTGTGTGGAACAGGATTATACAAAGAGTGCGGATTACTTTGCAAAAGCCGCAACACAAGGATTGGCATCAGCTCAACTTGCGTTGGGATATATGTATGAAGGTGGTCACGGCGTTTCAAAGAATCCCTTTAAGGCGTTTGAGTGTTTCAAAAAATCTGCGGAGCAAGGAGATAATAATGCACAATATGAAATGGCCAGGTGCTACGCTAATGGAATTGGAATAAAACAAAATTATGGTGAAGCAGTAAAGTGGATGCGGTTGGCGGCTGCTCAGAAAAACGAAGAAGCAATTGAGTGGTTGAATAATCAGAATATTAGAAGCAATGAGCCGCTCAATACATATCAATACGGATCCGATTCGATCGGAGATTATCAAATATCAGGACTTCAGCATAATGATAATTTAACCGGTCGGGGTAAGCTTCAGTACATCTCCGGCAGATTGAAAGGGCAGTATTATGAAGGAGAGTTTGTTAACGGACAAATAAATGGTAATGGTATATTTTATCAATCAGATGGAAAGCAGGTAGTAGGAAATTTCAAAAATGGTTTGAATGGATATGTTAAAGTATATGATAAAACTAGGAATTTGCTGTTTGAAGGTGGTTTCAATGGTTCTTATCACGGAAAGGGCGTTTATTATAATTCAGACGGCAGTACCTTCCAAGGGGAATGGAGCAACGGACAGATAATTAGTGGCAAAGGAACACTACGCATTAGATTAAATTCAGGCATTATAGTTAAAGATATTGGAACTTTTGAAAGAGGTAATCTTCAGGGAAGAGGAAAACGCTATATACTTTCAGGTGAAGACGCTGGAGGATATTGGGAGGGCAATTTTGTTAACGGTGCATTAAATGGTTTGTGTGTTTTTCATAACAAACAAGGAGGAAAACAGGAAACTGAATGTGTAAATGGCGTGTTTCATGGAACAATGAGAGTTTACAGTGCTGTTGGTGTGTTTTGCTGGGAGACTGTTTATAAAAACGGAAAAGAAATCGGTCCGAGAAAAGAGAGTTATATATACAGAAAATCTCGCGGTCGCACGTGACCTATTTATTTCAACTGACTTAGCTTAGAAAAAAGTTGTTTGCTTTAGAAGAAAGGAAAAGATTATGGAGTTAATAATAATTGCTATTGTTGCTTTTTTTGAATCAGAGCATTAGTCATAAACAACAAAGCAAAAAAAGAGTATAAAGAAATTGGAAGTTATGTGGATTACAAACCTCTGAGCAAAACACTAAACAACAAAAACAATGAATATCGTTTTTTGCAAATTCTTGGGGTTAAGAATATAAATGAAACAGTGATAAATAACATAAAAAAGATTTCATCAGCATGTACGGTTAATGACATTAAACGTTTGAAACTTGCAGAATGTACTGAATCTTTGATTTTGGGAATGAACAAAGCAGGTATTCACACAAACAGTGAGCTTACGCCTCCTAATAGTCTTGAAATGGCAAGCCCTTCTGATATAATAAAAGTTATTAAGAAGAGTAGAATAAAGTTTCCCAAAAAATATTCCGGGTACGGTTGCAAAACGTGCGGAGAGGCGGAGTTTTTGCGTTGCTTGATTGAAGTAAGAATTGAACAAATACAAAAAAACGCAGTAAAAGGTCCCAACGACTTGCTGTTTTGGATTGATGCGGTAAAAGAAATGCAAAACTCAAATCTGCCAGTATCTACTATAGAATCTTCTGGGAACGGTTCTTGGGTAGAGCGAGGAAGTTTCTTGTTTAGAAGATACCGCGGTGCTGTTTGTAAGAATAGGTCTTTCAGATGCGATACTTTGACAGAATATGAAAAATGATATATTCATATCTCTGAAAAGTATTAAGAATGCTTTAAAAATAGGAGATCCTTATGAGTAATACTGATACTCCTTCTTTGCTCCATGCGTTTCAATATGAAACGTTAGACTTCGGCAGTGGAAAACAATCTCTTTTTTCCGAACGGTTGCCTTTAAAACTCTATACAGAGTGCCTTAATATTGATACTATTGAGACAACGGATCTTATAACTCATAAGACAATCTATGACAGAATAATTCCATGGAGTGAGTCTGACATCGATGAGCTGATATCTTTTTTGTGCAAAGAATCTCCGTATTTCGAAGCACTGTGGAATTATTGTTAAACTGATATTTAATGTGGTGATAAAATGGACATATGGCATAGACTGGGGAGAATAATTAGAATTTCAAATCTAGGAACTCTGATCTTTTTTTTCTTAAATATCACGCTGTTCTGCATTATGATTTTCCCTTATGGGTTAACGCCAGTTAATATTTCTATCGTATTTACGGCATATGTATGCACGGTTATAATTAGTCTCTCGCCCATCGGAGAATGGGTATTGGCAGCATTTGCTGGCGCGAAAGAAATCAAGCGAAAAGATATTAAAATAAGACTCATCCCCTTGTTGGAAATTGTCTTTGAAAGAGCGAAAGAAAAAACACCTAACATGGTAAATTCGCTGCATCTCAAGATAGTTCATGATTCCGTTCCAAATGCGTTTGCCATTGGAAGAAAAACTATTTGTGTAACAGATGGTCTCTTGAGTTTGACAGATGAAGAAATCATGGCTGTATTTGCCCATGAAATGGGACATCTCGCATATAAGCACTCAGCTATTCAGCTTTTGATTGGTGGCGGAAATATATTTATTTCAGGTTTTTTGTTAATAATAAAACTTGTATGTTGGCTAATAACTACTATTTTGGCGGCATTTGCTATTGGGACAAGAAGTCTAGGAAGTGGAATATTCGTTGCTATTGTTGGCGGGCTGTCCTCTGCCCTAATTTGGCTATGGACTAAATTTTGTATGCTGTTTCTTATGTGGTCAATGCGCCAAAATGAGTATATCGCAGATGAATACGCATTCAAACTAGGGTTTGGAGAAACACTTGCAAGTGTACTTGATCATCATATGTGCTCCGCACCAGACAATGGATTGTTAAAAGCGTTGTATGCTACGCACCCACACAGTGACGACCGGATTGCCCGTTTGCAGGAACTTGGTTCAGAATATAGTCGATACTAAATGGAGATGAATACTGTGATAATGGAAAAAATGAACCCAAAAGATATTAAAGAATCTTTACAAATATGAACTGGAAAGAATGAATACTCTGTGATTCACGTCAAATAGCAGCTCAAGTTTCTCAGTTTCCTGCCATACCAGTTGAACTTGATGCGATTCTCGCCGCACTCATGAGAGAAGAAGATTTGAGACAATATATTCATCTGTTGGAAAAAACAAATAAGTATTTGCAAGGAATATTAGATATTCTGTATTTTGATATTGAGGCGGCAAAAGATTTTCCTTTTATTGCTAAAGGACAAGGCGAGATGCGGAGTTGATTATCTGATTATATCGGGGGTTTGAACATCACGACTATTTTAGACTGAATACCTTTGTCGGTGAGACTGAACTACACTACCGCTTGACAACACAATCATCCTTAATGATGAAAACGGCAAAGAAGTTGCTTTTGAATTTATCGATCTTATCGACTATATGGGTGAAGAATATGTTATTCTCCTGCCTAAGGATGAGTCCGATGATGACGGAGAGGTCGTTATTCTTAAGGTCGATGAATCCGACAGTGATGACGAAGAGACGAATACCAGTGTGGACGATGAAGAAACGCTTCAGGCAGTGTTCAATCTTTTCAAAGAGAAGTTTCAGGATGAGTTTAATTTTGAGGATTGAGACATTATACGTTATCATGCTTCCAAATTTATGCGAGTGTTTCAATACAAAATCGCCTAAAAATATGCAGAATAAAGGGATTCCAAGGTGTGCTCTCAAAAATGGGGCGGATCGGAATCCCTTTCAAATTATTCCATTATCAAACCTATATACCGATAGTGCCAAGATGCGAGGCTACAGGTTAGATGAGAATAGCCTACCGCTTCTGTCATTTATCTTGTCTTTTGGCATTGCTTCGCAACACGAAACTTGACTTTTAACAGCATGGATGGTATAATGTTTTTATCAGGATAAAAACACGATTATATCCTGATAGTTAGGAGACGCATATGAATAAGAAAACTAACGTTGGCGGTAGGCCTACGGGGCGAACAAAAACGGCCAAAATAGAAGTTACAATAGAGCCGGATATTAAGGACGCTTTTATGCAAAAACTGGCATCAGAGGGAAAAAAAGCGTCCACAGAAATTGGTTCGTGGATAAGAGAATACCTAAAAAACGATGAGGAGAAAAAATAATGGCATACGCTATAGACCTGTTTTGCGGAGCGGGAGGTTGCTCTGAAGGATTGATTCAAGCCGGCTTTCATATCTTGTTCAGTTCCGATATTAGCGATATGGTCGAGGTGACCTATAAACATAGACATGAACAATTAGGGTTGATTCAAGGAAAGAACACTTGGTTTGAACGTTCGGACATAAAAGATTTGACGGGCAAGATTATCGAGGAGAGAGTAGCTGCTCTTGAGATATTCAAAAATGCGCCTGTACCAGAAATAGATTTGATGATTGGCGGTCCCAGTTGTCAGGGGTTTTCGCGTGCAGGAAGGCGCGATAAGTCTGATCCTCGTAATATGCTCTTTGGTGAGTATGTACGAGTTATCAATGAAGTGCGTCCGAAGTACATTGTGCTGGAGAATGTTGAGGGATTTGTCGATATGCAATTTCTCGGGTATAAAGGCATAACCGGAATTGAATACCCTGATGGCAGCGTGACACCGGATATTTTACGAAACGAACTGAACGAAATCGGTTATCGTACACTTCAACCGAGAATCCTTAACGCGGCGGATTACGGAGTTCCACAACGTAGAAATAGGATCATTTTTATGGGTTATAGGGACGGATTGACCCCGCCAGAGTATCCGGAGCCTGTATTAACGCCAGATCAACATTTATCTTTACTGGATGCGATAGGCGATCTTATTGTCGATGAGAATGTTCGCCGCAAGATTTGCCCAAATCTTACGCAATATCAAATCGATAGCGTTAACGGAAGGACACCTACCACATCAGGAACTCCAATCAAATCTAAAGCACACATGAATATGGAACTTCCAAAACAAACAGCCGTAGTCGGAGAAAGATTTGGTCTTTTCCAAGAAGGAGAAAGTGGTGCATGTCTGAGAAAAAGGGTGCTTGAAGAGGGCATTGACATTTCAGGAAAACCGGCGCTGATTGCATTATGTGCAAAGGAACTCGGCTTTACAGAAGATGAAGTGGTTTCTTTTTTCAAGGAAGGAAAAGCAACAGAGGAACAAATTGATGTTCTGCTTACAAAAAAGAATATTCGCCAAAGGTGGAAGTCAGACCAACCATCCGCAACTGTTGTAACGATTGCAGATGACTATATCAGCCCTTGGGAGGATAGAACATTTAGTGTTCGAGAAATGGCAAGATGCCAATCATTTGATGATTCTTTTGAGTTCCTCGGAAAAAGAACAACTGGAGGATTACGAAGAAGAGTCGAAATCCCCCAGTATACTCAGGTCGGCAATGCAGTACCTCCGTTGCTTGCAAAAGCAATTGCATTGGAAATACTGAAGGTACTACAGTAAATCAAAATAACTGTATGTGGTTGTAATATCGGGCAAAGCAGCGCGGATTGTGTACAGTATTCCCCTGTTTTGTCCGGTTTTTAAATTACGCTCAAGTAACTCCTTGACTGAACTTGCAATACCTGCTTTGGACTCTAAGCCCCAGTAATTTCCGCCTGACAAATTGATCACTCTCAAAACGGCAGTAGATGTATTTTTGTATGTCTCTCTGCCGTTTTTTACTAACTGGTTTGACGGAACAGTAACAAAGGAGTATGTAAAGCGCTTGGCGTCATGAATAGAAAAACCATCTGCACCGACAGAGATACCATTTCTAAATGTGTTAGCAGAATACACCGCGTCCCAAAGCATAGGTATTTGTGCGTTATCGTTCCAGTTTGTTTTACACTGAATGATATGGATCTCAATTTCCTCGAAATCTCGTGCAACCAGCGCATCTAAAATTGGCAGGAAATTATAGCTCCGTCCAGATTGGGTAGGTACTGCCTCGCCATTTACATCATTGACTGCGATATCATCCTTATCACAGGCATAATCAGGCTTGTCCGGAAAAGTAATTGCAATTAAATCTGACTCTGTGTTAGAACGGAAATTCCCATAGTTTACTGTTATAGCTTTGTTTATAGGAGGAGGAATCAAATCCTTATGATGTTTTATGACAAAAGTTCTTCTTCCAATTAAGCACAGGTTTAAGTACCAGCAAACAAGGGCTTCCCAGTTCGCTCCTCCTCCCGAGACATCACTTTGGGTTCTTCCTGCCGTTCCAGTTGAGCGGAAGATATCTCTTAGATGATCCCCGATTGAGTAGATTTGGTTTTCAGTAGGACTCCCAGAAAGGAATACGTCCGTATTAATTACCGACTTCCACGTGGTCCACACGGTGGAAAACCCGTTTGTCTCAAAGAGTTTTCCTACCGCTAATTCCCTTGCGTATTCTATAATATTCTGACCCATAATATCCTCCTTTAATTGTCCACAGTTTCAAGGATGTCCTCAATGTGGCAGTTCAGCGTTTCGCATATTTTCAAAAGAACGCCGGTTGTGATGTTTTCACCCTTGCCGAGCTTTGCGATGGATGCGGCGCTAACGCCGGCAGCCTCTTTTAAATCCATCTTAGTCATGTTTTTGTCAATCAACAGTTTCCACAGTTTGTTGTAACTGATTCGCATTTTGATGCCTCCCTTTGCTTTTGATTTCATTATTTTGCTATTCAATAAAGTTTCTTAATATTGCTACATCCGCATCAATGTTTCTGGGTCTGATGCGTCCGAGCACCTTTTTTTCGACCTCCGGCGTCCAATAGATTTTTAGTTCCTTTTGTGCTCTGGTGATAGCGGTGTAAAAAATATTGTGGGTAATAAGTTCATCAACTTCATCGGTGATGACAATTTTTACCGAGTTGTACTCCAGCCCCTGCGCCTTATGAATGGATACAGCATACGCAATCTGGAATGGGACAATAGTCCTTGCCGTGGTTCCATCGTCGTCATCGTCTGTGCTTCTTATCTTATAAACGTAGAAGCTGACAATGCTGTTATCACCGTCAGGATTATCAAGCAGCTCCAATGGCATAAATCCAATCATGTCCTCATCGATTGTTGTATTCAGTTCTATATCAAACCGTATACGTTCATTCGCAGTATCCACATCAAGTTTTTCTATACCGACAATCCTCCCTCGCATGTTGTTATAGATAACCGGATGGAATCGATTGTTTTCTAAAAACAGAACCGGATCACCAACCTTGTACTGCTGAACATCCCACTCATACGCCGGATTTGGATTGCTTTCTTGCAAAAAGCGGTTGATATTATTTATTCCGTATAATCCATCGTAATTTAGGCAAAGAACCGCTTCATCCTCTTTCGCAACGGTCAGCAGAGATTCGTCAACTTTTAAAGAACAACTTTGCTTGTCGATGATTTCCTGAACATTGTCGTCCATGGTTCTAACCTTTGACCAAAGGATCAGAAGCCGTTGATCCTTCGTCCTGTAGGGGTTTGTGAGTTCAAACACGGAAGTCTCCGGAAGAAAACTGCGTAATGCGGTAAACCAGTTTCCGAATCGTATGGAATTAATCTGGTATGTGTCACCCACGAGAAGGATGCGTTTGAATTTGACAATTTCAAGAAGCTTTCGCATATCAGTATTGCTGACAGTGCTGCATTCATCTATCACAACAAGGTCATATTCGGGATCGTCAGAGCCACGCATTAGAAAACTTGCTATTGTTGAAAATTTACAATACCTGTCATCTGCATCGACCCGTCGCTTCAAATTATCGATTGCGGGGTTTGTTTGAGAGAGATAAAGCTTCTTCGAGTTTTCATAAAAATGCGATATGTGGTTTACGAGCGTTGATTTTCCGACACCCGCAGACCCGTAGATTGCCGCGACGGCAGACTTGGAGAACATCTTAGTCAAGATGCCAATTTTCTCAGGACTGTCTACTTCGTAATCGTCAATCATAAGCCAGAATTCTACTTCTTTTGTATAATCCGGATCCTCAACCTTGCTGAGTTCAATTAGTTTTTTGATGATTTCGCAGGTGTCTATTTTATATTCGTTAATGTAAGCATACTCGTTTGTCACCACGATGCGGCTCCTGTCACGATGACCAAACCACAGAGTATAGTTATACGTCCTTGCAAGTTCGGCTATATTGCCATAGCGTGAAAGTTCATCAATGGGAGTAAAAATTCTGCCGGATATCTCGGTATTGTTTCTGAGCTGTCTCGCCAAAAGTTCATGCTTTCTGTTTTCTGTGGGGATAGCTTCAAACAATGCAGAAAGCCGCGGGTTATGATTTACCGGAGATTGATTGAACGGCATTGTGTCAAAAGGTATGCTGTTGTTTTTTAGATACAGGTTAGAAAGACTGCTGTTTGATATAGCCTGACGCTGATCCTTCATGATTGCGTTATGCATTCCGTAAAGAAGATATCGCAGGATGTTCTGTCCCGGTTTCTTTCCGCTTATTATTTCATGGCATATGTCCAAAGTATCATAAAAATGCCCGGTTTTGCTGTTGGCCCGCCATGAATTGATGAGCCTGCGGTAAGGAATTTCCGGGAAGTCCATTATCTCCGTAAGCGTGTATCCCTTTTCGGTCAAGAAGCGGCATATAGTGCGCTGCTCTCCATAAGCAATTTTCCGGTCTTCTCCTGTGATAATAGAATAGAAGTTCTTAAATTCACAGTCGCGTATTGATACCTCCCATCCGACTATCAAAAGGATTGGCATGGTTTTGCCGAGAATCTCTATGTTTTCATTTACCAACTGAAATCTTGAGGCATAGTTGCTGATGACGGGCAGTCTGGTAAATGCTATAATCCGTCCCGCCTTATTTTCTCTATCTTTTGCCGTTGTAAAAGTGACCTCGTAGTATTTGCGCCCCTTTACATAGAACGGCTTGATTTTTTGTATATAATACTTTTCACCCTCGGCGGTAAGAGTTGCGTTGTATTTATTGATCTTATCTGCAATCTTGGAATAATACTCCTGTAATGCAGTATCCAGATTAAGCGGAAATTTATTCAGATTATGCAGGATAGAAATGTGGAAGTCATAATAAAGAAGATTCCTTGTTTCAAGTAAATAGTCATAGTATTTCAGCATCAAACGTTCTGAACTGTCTTCATCAAGGGTATAATGAGACGCGACTATTTCAAGATAATTTCTGAAGCGGTAGAGCACTTTTAAGCGACCATTTGTCTGCGCGTGCTCTGCCGCTTTTTCTATATTCTCCTTTGAATCATCGATATCTGCATTAGGAGAGTAGTATTTCAACATTACATGCTCTACCAGATTTCTTAGATGAGCAAGAATGTCCTGCGATATTACGGCTCGTGTGGAATTATCTATATTATCAAGGTACCGGCATATGGCTCGATCGATGACCTTGATTTCTTCATCAAGTGTGGGCATAAAAACTATCCTTTCAAATAATCAACAGAAATGCGCTATTATAACTACCCCTCATCGTCCCAATCATCTATAAACGCATTATAAGGGAATAATCCGGAAAAACTGTCCGGATGCGTTTTTACATAGTTATCTCTGAGCTTTATTTTCAGCTTCCGCACTGAAGCGGCTGTGGTTTCTAAATCTGGATCCAAGGTTTTACAGTACTCCCGAAGTGTGGCTATTGAACTGAGAATATCTGATTGCAGACCGATATCCTCAAATTGAGCAACAGCAGATCTCCATTTGTCATCGTACAGGCGGTTGATTTTCGAGAATAGACTGGCGGTAAACAATACATCGGTCTGATCGCTTGCTATACACTTCTCAATTGCACTGTCAAAATCATTATGGAAATCGTTTAGGAGATTTTTGTCGTTCTCTGATAAGCGCAAAGAAGAATTATCTTCAGAGGGGCTCTCATCCGGAAGTTCAACTTTCGGAAGGGCTCCTTTTTTTGATGCTGTTTTTCTTTTAGAAGACGCAGCCTTTCTTAAAATATCAGCAAACAGTTCTGAAAGCTTTTGAGAAATGTTGAATGAATCGCAGTCTGGGATTATATCCTTAAAAACTACACACAGAGAATCCCTTATTGCATCTGTAAATCCATCATCTATATATGACACAAAGTTTTCGGGCTCCATGTGGACGCAGATCGTTTTTGCTATCCGGGATATCCCTGTGTTTCCGTTAAAATACGCTTTATATGTATCTTCAGAATAACCATCTAATGCATCCGAATAACCATCTTCGAGCATTACCTCGAACATCGACTTTGTAAATGCGTGCGTGCTACTTCCCGCTCCGATAATAGGAAACAGCCTGCTCATAAAATCTGAAAATGTCACGATACATTTTCCTTTCCAACGATTTTATTAAACCTACCGTAGCCTACCGACGCCCACCAATGGGTACCGGGGGCTTTTTTTATAATGGAATTGACCCTGAAAGAAGGGTGCTGCTCACCACTAAAGAGAGCAACAGAAGCCGTAGGGACGACTTCTACACACGAATCGAGTAAAATGATATTTCATTATAACACAGAACTTTGAATTATTCTACCCCTTATGTAGAAATCGTTTCTGCGGATGTGAAATTCTACTCATCAATTACGAAATAATCATTCGGAAGCAGTAATATGACCAGACAGGATTGGCAGATAAACATCTAATACACCGCCGCAAGCGTAGCGGCAAAGTACGGAAACGAAGTGGCTACGTCGGTGTTCGAACGGTATGACGCGACCTGCTTTGAGGATCTGAACCCAATGTACTACAACGAGGTATTCGGCAATCTGATGCTCATTGACGAGGACGGGTAACCGCTGACGCACCACCTCCGCCCAACCTTATATATGTTTGAACTTCGAATTGACAGCACGGATGCCGTGCTGTCAACTGGGTGTTCAAAAGGTAATAGGTTACACCCTTGTAGTCCCGGACGCGACATTAAACCGTCCTCCCTCATTCGCCGAACCGGGTGATCGCCGGCGGCTCAACGGCGGATGAGGCAACAACTGAATATCACAGCTGCCTTTTGAGCGGGTTGCTACAGACAGAAACGGAGAAATCTCCGTCATGACTGCGGTTTTTTAACCATGCCTTTTTGCAGCTGATCGGCAGTTTCCTCCGTTTCTAGAAAACCAACGGAGGAAATTTTTTATGTCAAAAAACAAATCTCAAATCTATCTCAAGGCGGAAAAGCAGTGGGTATCCGTTAGTGAAGAGTTTCACAAAGCGTATTTCCGCGAAATCGATCTGTTCAGAAGAAAACAGATCAGACGCGGTTTTTGCAAGTGCCCCGGTTCGAAATGGTGGCTGTGCGATATGGATTGCGGCTCGTGTGAGCTTCAATGCGCCAACAGCAGATACATATCGATTGACGCAGAGGTCGGCGAAGGTGATGACGCCTGTGCGATCATCAACACAATTCCCGATGATTCCGTGGATATTGAAGAAGCCATGATTCTTGCAGAGCTCTTTACGGCGCTTCATGAAGAACTTGAAAATCTCGACCCGGACGGAAAACGCATCTGTGAGCTTATTATGCAGGATAAAACGGAGCGTGAGATCGCCGCAGAAATGGGGCTTCGCCAGTCGACCGTTAACTACAAAAAGAACAAAGCATTCTCCGTTCTGCGAGAAGCTTTGAAAGACTTTATCTGATTCGGATAACGGCAGCCAACAAAAAACTTTTGAATTTTTCGTTCAAACCGCTCCTTCGTGACCGGTGGGAAGTGAGGACAGCAAAACACGAATCGTCCCCGGAAGGAGGAAAATCCATGAACGAGTTCAAAGCGAATGCAGCTGTAACCGATGAAGAACTTATCGGTGTGCTGACGGCTATCAGCGTGGTTTCAAAACGTTTAGCCGGAAAGCTGATCAGGCTCAGCCGCAGCAGTCAATCAACGGAAGGAGGAAAATGCAATGGGCAAAATGAGCGAAATGTACGCCGTCATCAAGAAACTGCGCGATACCGCAGCTTCTATTAACGCCGTTGCTGATTACCTTTTCTCCGTATTCGGCGGTGAAAAGCCGGACGATGAAGCCGAAGAGCCGCTTACTTTAGAAGAGGTAAGAGCGGTTCTGGCAAACAAGTCAAGAGACGGGTTTACGGCGCAAATCAGAGAACTGCTTCAAAAATACGGAGCGGACAGGCTTTCTGCAGTTGATCCCGCAAATTACAAAGCCCTGCTCCGGGATGCGGAGGAACTGACCGATGCCGGGTAACCACGCTTTACTGTCCGCTTCCTCATCCCACAGGTGGCTCAACTGTCCGCCGTCAGCGAGACTGTGCGAAAACTACGATGATAAAGGCAGCGACTTCGCGGCCGAAGGCACAGACGCTCATGCGCTTTGCGAGTACAAGCTGAAAACGGCTCTCGGTATTAAGGCTGACGATCCGACAAATGACCTGTCCCGGTATGATGCCGAAATGGAAGACTGCGCCAACGGTTATGCGGCTTTTGTGCTTGAACTTATTGAAGAGGCGAAAAAGCACTGTGCCGATCCCGTGGTGCTGATCGAACAGCGGCTTGACTACTCAAAGTATGTCGAGGAAGGGTTCGGCACCGGTGACTGCGTTATCATTGCGGATGGCACTTTGCACATAGTGGACTATAAACACGGAAGAGGCGTTCTGGTCGAAGCCGAAGACAATCCGCAGATGAAGCTTTACGCGCTCGGTGCGCTGGAACTGTTCGACTGCATTTACGACATCAGCTCTGTCAGCATGACGATTTACCAGCCGAGGCGTTCCAACGTCAGCACCTATACCGTGTCGAAAGACGAGCTTTACGACTGGGCAGAGAATGTTTTGACTCCCGTCGCGGAGCTTGCTTTCAGCGGCGGCGGCGAATACCGCTGCGGAGAATGGTGCCAGTTCTGCAAAGCGAAAGCCGACTGCAGAAAAAGAGCGGAAGCGAACATGGAGCTTGCCGCATTCGAATTCAGACAGCCGCCTCTTTTGACAGATGACGAGGTTGAAGAGATCCTCGGCAAAATTGACGAGCTGACCTCCTGGGCGAACGATATTAAGGATTATGCGCTCAGAGCCGCCGTAAGCGGAAAGAAATGGACCGGCTACAAACTCGTTGAAGGTCGCTCCAACCGGAAATACACAGACGAGAATGCGGTCATCGCGGCTGTAAAGAAAGCCGGATTCAATCCGTACGAACATAAGCTCATGGGCGTGACTGCTATGACCTCTCTTCTCGGCAGGAAACAATTCAACGAGATCCTCGGCAGCTATGTGACAAAACCGCAAGGCAAGCCGACGCTTGCGCCGGAAAGCGATAAAAGACCGGAAATGACAACAATTACTGATGATTTTAAGGAGGACAATTAAATGTCAAATTCTACGAAACTTGCAAACCCCATGAAGGTTATCACGGGCAAAGACACGCGCTGGTCCTACGCAAACGTATGGGAAGCGAAATCCATCAACGGCGGCACGCCCAAATTCAGCGTCTCGCTCATCATTCCGAAATCCGACACAGGAACTGTTCAAAAAATCAAGGCTGCGATCAAAGCCGCCTATGAAGAGGGACAGGCAAAGCTCAAAGGCAACGGACGCTCCGTTCCGCCCCTTACGGCAATCAAGACGCCCCTTCGCGACGGCGATACCGAAAGACCCGACGATCCGGCATATGAGGACAGCTGGTTCATTAACTCCAACTCGTCTACCCCTCCCGGCATTGTCGACGCGGACTGCAATCCGATTCTCACCCGTTCCGAGGTGTACAGTGGCGTTTACGGTAGAGCTTCGATCAACTTCTATGCATTCAATTCCAACGGCAACAAAGGCATCGCCTGCGGTCTGAACAACCTCCAGAAGATCCGCGACGGCGAACCTCTCGGCGGCAAGGCAAGCGCGGCTTCCGACTTCGCAACCGACGCCGATGAAGATTTCCTGGCTTGAGGAGGTGCGGACAATGAGTGAAATTACTGTATCTCCTGTTCTCGGAAATATTCTTATCATATGCATATGCATTGTGATGCTTGCATGGGCTGCTGCCGGTATTGGTATGTTCCTCAGTGCGAGAACCGAAATCAAGTACGACAGAGAAAAGAACAAACGCGACCTTGAGTATCACGAGGCGAGAATGAAGGAATATCTCGACAAATAAGGAAACGATCCGGGGTGGTGTGATCAATCATACCACCCTTTCGGGCTGTGGAAAGGAAATCCATGAAGACACTGAGTATAGATATCGAAACATACAGCGGCGTCGATCTCGCAAAATGCGGTGTGTATAAATACGCGGAGTCGGACGACTTTGAAGTACTGCTGTTCGGATATGCGGCTGACGGCGGCGAAGTTCATGTTGTTGATTTGGCAAACGGCGAAAAAATACCGGATGAAATCATTGATTCATTGACGAACGATTCTGTTGTCAAGTGGGCGTATAACGCAAACTTTGAGAGGGTCTGTCTCTCCCGTTATCTTTCGGATGCCGGCGTATATCTCGACCCGTTTCATGACCGGCATCCGCTGTCGGCGGAGTGCGCACGGTATCTCAACCCCGAGAGCTGGCGGTGCTCCATGGTCTGGGCGGCGTATATGGGGCTGCCTTTGTCGCTCGAAGGCTCAGGCGCGGTACTCGGACTTGAAAAGCAGAAACTGACAGAAGGCAAAGAACTCATCAGGTTTTTCTGCAAGCCCTGTGCACCGACAAAATCAAACGGCGGCAGAACAAGAAATCTTCCGTCCGACGCACCGGACAAATGGGATGTGTTCAAGCAGTACAACAGACGCGACGTCGAAGTTGAAATGTCGATTCAGCGAAAGCTCTCAAAATTTCCCGTGCCGGATGAGGTGTGGACCCAATACCGCATCGATCAGGAAATCAATGACAGAGGCGTGGCGGTAGACATGGAGCTGGTGCATCAGGCTATCAGTATGGATACATACTCAAGGCAGAAACTTACCGCCGCAATGAAAGAACTGACCGACCTTGACAACCCGAACTCCGTGCAGCAGATGAAACAATGGCTGTCGGACAACGGACTCGACGCCCCCTCTCTGGGCAAAAAGGAAGTCGCTTTGATGCTGAAGACCGCGCCATGTGAACTGCAAAGTATATTGTTGCTAGTCAGCAACTTGCGAAATCATCGGTCAAAAAATATCAGGCAATGGAAAACGCCGTATGCGCCAACGGCAGAGCGAGAGGAATGTTTCAGTTCTACGGTGCAAACCGGACAGGACGCTGGGCGGGAAGACTCGTTCAATTGCAGAATCTGCCGCAAAATCATCTCCCGGATTTATCCGAAGCGAGAGCGCTGGTTCGTTCCGGCGACTACGATGCGGTTGAGATGCTCTACTGCGATGTGCCGGATACGCTTTCGCAGCTTGTCAGAACCGCATTCATTCCGAAGAAAGACCGCAAGTTCATCGTATCCGACTTTTCCGCCATCGAAGCCCGTGTGCTTGCATGGCTTGCCGGAGAAAAATGGCGGCAGGATGTTTTTGAAAACGGCGGAGATATCTACTGTGCTTCGGCAAGTCAGATGTTCAAAGTCCCCGTCGAAAAACACGGCGTCAACGGACATCTGCGGCAGAAGGGCAAAATCGCGGAGCTGGCGCTCGGATACGGCGGATCCGTCGGTGCTTTAAAAGCAATGGGCGCATTGGAAATGGGATTGGATGAAGAAGAGCTTCAACCGCTCGTTACCTCATGGAGAAACGCGAATCCAAACATCGTCCGTTTCTGGTGGCAGATCGATTCCGCGGCGATAAACGCAGTAAGAAACCGCACTTCCGCCGACGTCAAGGGCATAAAGTTCTCTTACCAGAGCGGCATGCTGTTTATATCACTGCCGTCGGGCAGACGGCTTGCGTATGTCAAGCCGAAGATCGGAGTCAACCGGTTCGGAGGAGACTGCATTACTTATGGGGGCGTCGGCACCACAAAGAAATGGGAGCGGCTCGACACCTATGGGCCGAAACTGGTGGAAAACATCGTTCAGGCAACGTCAAGGGATATTCTCTGCTATGCGATGCAAACGCTCCTCTGCAGCGATATCGTGATGCACATACACGACGAGCTTGTTATTGAAGCCGACCCTAACGTCTCGTTGACCGCCGTCTGCGAACAAATGGGCCGTACCCCTCCATGGGCGGAAGGCTTGAAGCTCCGCGCCGACGGCTACGAAACGGATTACTACAAAAAAGACTGACGAAAAGGAGGACGCCGTTATGGCGGAATACAGAAACTCGGAAGGCTATGCAGACCCTACGGCATATGAAGCTTTCCGCTCAATAGAAAAAGAAGAAAAGAAAAACAAGGGATTTATGCCCGTTGTATATATCTGTTCCCCTTATGCCGGAGACGTTGAACAGAATACGGCTGCGGCCCGGAAGTACTGCCGCTTTGCCGTAGACAAAGGCGCCGTGCCTTTGGCGGTGCATCTGCTTTTTCCGCAGTTCATGTCGGAAGGAACCGAAAGGAACCTCGCTCTCCACATGGGAGGAATCATGCTGACGCATTGCAAAGAATTGTGGTGCTTTGGCGGCAGGATTTCAGACGGTATGAAGGGAAAAATCGAAGCCGCCTGCAGACGAGGAATGCCCGTCAGATATTTTACGGAGGATTTGGAGAAAAAAAGCAATGCGTGAACTGTCTTTCTGCTTCGGAAATAACCGCAACTCGCTGACATGGCGTCCGGGTAAAATGACCTTTGACGAACTGTACGATAAGGTTAAAACTCCGCTGAGGACTCCGGAAACAGCGGCGCAATACCGGAAAATGACAAAATCCGAAAAACAGGAAATCAAAGACAAGGGCGGCTTTATGGCCGGGACGCTGAAAGGCGTAAGGCGCAAAAAGGACGAGGTGGTCAGCCGTTCTATGATCACGCTCGACTGCGACACGCTCGATCCTTCATTTTTTGAGGAATACGAAGCGGATCATAAATATGAATCCATTGTTTACACGACCCATACGCATCTGCCGGAGTCCCCGAGGGCGAGGTTGCTCATTCCGTTTACAAGGGACGTCACCCCGGAAGAGTACAACGCGGTCATCAGATACCTTGCCGCCGGGATCGGCACGGAAAAGGTAGACCCCTGTTCGTTTCTTGTAAATCAGATGATGTACTGGCCGACCTGTTCTTCGGACGGCGAATATATCTGCAAACGATATGACGGCGATCCGCTTGACCCCGACGTGTTTCTCTCGGCATACTCCGATTGGAAAGATCCCACAACTCTGCCTCTGCACCTCAGTGAAAAGGAACAGCAGAACCGTCAGCAGAAAAAGCAGGAGGATCCGTTAACCAAAGACGGAATCGTAGGCACATTCTGCCGCGCTTACGGCATGGAAGACGTCATTCGGACATTCCTCTCCGATATTTATGAAGAAACGGCTGTCCCCGGCAGATGGACATATATCCAAGGCGAGAGCGCGGCGGGCCTTGTAGTGTATGATGACAAATTCGCATACAGCCATCACGCCACTGACCCGGCGGGCGGAATGCTTCTAAACGCTTTCGACCTTGTCAGAGTACATCTCTTCGGCAACGATGACGGAAAGCAATCGATGAAGGATATGCTGGAGTTCGCGTCGAAGGATGAGCGGGTGCGTGTTCTCGGGCTTGAGGAACGGCAGAAAAGAGCCGGCGAGGATTTTGCTGATACCGACGATGATGATTCGTGGAAAAGCAGACTCGTCCGTCAGAAAAAGTCCACGCAGCTTGAAAACTCGCTGTTCAACATCAAGCTCATCATGCAGAACGACCCGTTTATGAAACACATCGTTTTCAACCAGCTCGCCGACGGCATGGAGATCAAAGGCAAAGTGCCGTGGAAGCATCCCGGCAAATTCTGGCGCGACGCCGATGACGCCCAGCTGATCTGCTATGTTGATGACAACTACGGCTCGTTCTCGCAGCGCAATTTCGATATCGCCGTCACCAAAGCCGCCGATGACAGAGCCTACCACCCCATAAGAGATTACTTTGAATCTCTGCCCGAATGGGATGGCGTCAAGCGGGTCGATACGCTGCTGACCGATTATCTCGGCGCGGCGGATAACGAGTATATTCAAGCTGTTATACGCAAGACGCTCTGCGCCGCATATGTGAGGGTTTACAACCCCGGCATCAAGTTCGATTATATGCCCGTCCTCAACGGAGATCAGGGTATCGGAAAATCGACCTTCATTTCCAACTTAGGGATGGAGTGGTTTTCCGACAGTCTCTCCCTGTCGGACATGAACGACAAAACCGCAGCGGAAAAACTGCAGGGATATTGGATTCTTGAAATCGGAGAACTTGCCGGTATGAAGAAAGCGGACATCGACAAGGTCAAAGCCTTCATATCCCGTCAGGATGATAAATACAGAGCTTCCTTCGGCAGAAGAGTCACGCCGCACCCGAGACAGTGCGTCTTTTTCGGTACTACCAACAGCGAAAACGGGTATCTACGCGACATTACCGGAAATCGCAGATTTTGGAACGTCAAGGTTACGGGAAACGCCAAGTACAGACCCTGGGATATGACGAAAGAAGTCGTAGAGCAGATTTGGGCGGAGGTCAAGGTGATCGCCGGGAAAGGCGAAGAACTGTATCTCGACGCGGATCTTGAAACCTATGCAAAGCAGGAGCAGCGTGAGGCTATGGAGCAGGACGACCGTGAAGGACTGGTGGCTGAATATCTCGATATGCTTCTGCCGGACAACTGGGCGGACTTGGATGTGTACCGCCGCAGAGACTATGTCAGAGACACGGACGATCCTACAAGGCCCGAAGGCAAAATTTCGAGAAGCGAAGTCAGCAATATCGAGATTTGGTGCGAATGCTTCGGCAGAGCCAAAGAGGATATGAAGCCATCGGACAGTTATGCAATTTCCGCCATAATGGCGAGATTGGGCGGCTGGGTGAAGGTTGCCGACAGAAAAAGGATTCCGATTTACGGTCAGCAAAGGATGTATAAACGCAGAAAATGAGACCGGGGATTGTGTCAAGTTGTCAACCGTTGTCACAGGTTGTCCCGCTTGTCACAATCCAGAAGTCCTTTTATATCAACGGTTAAACCCTTTGTGACGGACAACCTTACAAAATCTATATAAGATAAAAAGGTAAAAAACATATGAAAAAGAGAAAAAATTACGCATATTCGCGCGTAAAGGGATTTTTGCCACGTTGTCACCTCAGAATGGAACGCATATGAAAGAAAAACATATAGAACAGAAACTGGCGAAAGCCATAAAACACATGGGCGGCATTGCGATAAAACTCGTCAGTCCTGGCTTTGACGGGATGCCTGACAGACTTGTGCTTCTGCCGGGCGGACGCATGGGCTTTGTTGAAGTCAAGACGCCGGGCAAGGCGCCGCGCCCTTTGCAGGCAGCCAGACACCGTTTGCTGCAGAAACTGGGTTTCAAGACATTTGTGCTTGACGATGAAAAGCAGATACAGAAAATAATCTCGGAGATCGGAGGTGATGCCAGATGAAGTTCATACCACACGATTACCAGCGTTATGCAATTGAATATGTTGAAAACAATTCGATTGCTGCGGTTTTCCTTGATATGGGCCTTGGTTAAGGAAAAACAGCTATAACATTGACCGCTTTGAACGATTTGCTGTTTGACCGCTTTGAAATCGGCAAAGTCCTGATTATCGCGCCCCTCAGAGTCGCGAAAACCACATGGAGCGATGAAATCAAAAAATGGAATCATTTAAGCGGGTTGAAATACAGTATCGCCGTCGGCTCGGAACAGGAACGCATTACCGCGCTGAAAACAAAAGCCGACATCTACATCATCAACCGTGAAAATGTACAGTGGCTTGTTGAGAAGAGCGGACTGCCGTTTGATTACGATATGGCGGTGATCGACGAGCTGTCATCTTTCAAAAACCATCAGTCAAAACGGTTCAGAGCTTTGATGAAAGTCAGACCGAAGGTGAAGCGCATCGTCGGGCTGACGGGCACACCGGCAACGAACGGACTGATGGATCTGTGGGCGGAATTCCGGGTGCTGGATATGGGAAAACGGCTCGGCAGGTTTATCGGCGCATACAGAACAGACTATTTCAGACCCGACAAGATGAACGGTCAGATCGTGTATTCATATAAACCGCTTCCGGGCGCGGAAGAACGGATATACGAAAAAATCTCGGACATCACGATTTCGATGACGGCGGCTGACCGACTGGATATGCCGGAGCTTGTTTCTTCGGAATACGCGGTTCATCTGTCCGATGATGAAAAACGGCAGTATGACGAAATGCGGAAAAATCTCATCCTGCAGATGCCGGACGGAGAGATCACAGCCGCAAACGCCGCAGCTCTTTCGGGCAAACTCTGCCAAATGGCAAACGGCGCGATATATACCGATACGCAGGAAACGGTTTTGATCCATGAACGGAAAATGGATGCGCTTGAGGACATTATCGAAAGTATGAACGGAAAACCGCTGCTCGTTGCCTATTGGTTCAGACACGACTTTGAACGGATCGCCGAATGGCTCCACAAGCTGCATATTCCGTTTTCACGGCTCGATACGGAAGCGAATATCCGCAGATGGAATAACGGTGAACTGCCCGTTGCCCTGATCCACCCAGCTTCAGCCGGACATGGCCTTAATCTGCAAAGCGGTGGAAACACGCTGGTGTGGTTTGGTCTTACATGGAGTCTTGAACTGTATCAGCAGACGGTGGCAAGGCTGTGGCGGCAGGGGCAGCACAGCACAACGGTCGTTGTCCGGCACATCGTCACCGAAGGAACAATCGATAAGCAGATTTTGAAAGCGCTTGAAACCAAAGATAAAACCCAGTCCGCTTTGATAGCGGCGGTCAAAGCGGAACTGACCAAATGAAAACCAATGCCAATCAGAGTCAATCCGAGGAAATCTTAAATATTTCGGAGGATTACAATATGACAGCAAAAGAATATCTGCAGCAGACATACAGGTTGACTGCACGGATAAAAAGCGATTTGCAGGAGCTTGAGGATTTAAGGTCTATGACGCCAAGCATTCATTCACCCGGTTTTGAAAGAAACTATAACCCGAATCGTCCTACCGAAGCGCCGTTTGTAAAAAGTCTGGAACGAATATGGGCTATGGAAGAACGGATTAACAGCGAAATTGAAAAGCTCATTTCCCTTCGTGAAGAAATCCGTGAGGTTATCGATGAAGTGTCAGATTATGATCAGAAAATGCTGCTTCGGTATAGATACATCAATCATTTGTCGTGGGATGACATCGCAGGCAAAATGTTTTATGGGCAAAGGTGGCTGTTCATTCTCCACGGCAGAGCGTTGAAATCGGTGGAAAGCATTCTGAAGAAGGAAGGCAGCTTATGAGTTGAAACAGCAATCATATTCTTCAAAAATTGAAAGTGTGCAGTTGAATGCAGTTGAATGCAGTTGAATTCACTTGGTTTCCTGCTTTATATGTGCTATACTGAAAGAGTGAAAAAGTGCATACAGACAAAGGCTCATGCGGACAAATCCGTGTGGGTCTTTCTTTGTGCGCGGAAAGCGAGGTGAAACGATGCCGAGCAAACCGAAACGCCCGTGCAGATACCCCGGATGCAGACGGCTCTCCGATGAACCTTATTGTGAGGAACACAGGAAAGCCGCGCGTAATGCCTACAACAAATATGAACGCTCTCCCGACAGCAACAAAAAATACGGCAGAGCGTGGAAACGAATCAGAGACAGATACGCTGCGGCTCATCCTTTATGCGAACGCTGTCTTAAGGAAGGCAGATACACGCCCGTTGAAGAAGTGCATCATATCCTGCCGATCAGCAAGGGAGGAGATCACAGAGAAAGCAACCTGATGAGCCTCTGTCAATCGTGTCACACGAAGATACATATTGAAATGGGCGACAGGAAGTGACCCCGGGGCGGTCGAAATCTCCGGGACTGTGAACTGCGGACAGCGGCCCGGGGTCATGTGCGCGAAAAAGGCGAAATCAAAAGGGTAATTAAGGGAGGTGAACTTGGATGCCCACAAAATCGAATAACACAGGCGGCAGAGGCGGTGCAAGACCCGGTGCGGGAAGGAAGAAATCCGCAGTCAAGGACAAAGCCGAAAACGGTAATCCCGACGGCAGAAAACTTGAAGTGCTTGACATTCCCGAAGTCGAGGGTGTTGATATGCCGAAGCCCCATGATTTTCTTTCTGCTGAGCAGCGGGACGGCAGCGTCCTGCAGGCGCAGGAAATTTACACGGAAACCTGGCAATGGCTCAAAGGCATCGGCTGCGCCGCAAAGGTGTCGCCGCAGCTCTTGGAGCGATATGCCATGTGCTCTGCCCGCTGGGTGCAGTGCGAGGAGATGACCAACCGCATGGGTTTCCTCTCCAAGCACCCCACCACAGGAAAGCCAATTCCGTCTCCGTTCATCAACATCGGTATCAACTACATGAACCAAGCGGTGCGGCTCTGGAATGAGATTTTCCAAATCGTAAAAGAAAACTGCAGCACGGAATACGGCGAAACAACGCCACAGGACGACCTTATGGAACGCCTGCTCCGTGCGAGAAAGGGGTAACACCATGTTTGAAAAAGTAAATCCGTGCCACCCGGATAAGGTGGCAGACAGAATTGCCGGTGCGCTTGTCGACCTGGCATACAAGAAAGCAGAAAATCCCCGCATTGCCGTTGAAGTCCTCATCGGCCACGGTGTGTGCCACATCATTGCGGAAACTTCCGTTGCTTTGGACAAGACCGATGTGACTGCTACCGTTCACCGCATTGCCGGAAATCTTACGGTGGATTATGCGGAAGCGCCGCAGGACGGACACCTTGCAAATAATCAGGCAGACGGTATCCGTTGTGGTGATAACGGCATCTTCAAAGGAATGCCCGTGACCGCAGAACAGAAAAAGCTGTCTGAAATCGCAAGGAGCATCTTTAAGGTGTATCCGTATGACGGCAAATACATTCTGGACGGTGATAGGCTCATCCTCTGTCAGAGCAATGCATCTTCGGAAAAACTCCGAGAGTTGCATCCCGAAGCCGAAATCAATCCACTGGGCGATTGGACAGGCGGCACGGATGTAGATACCGGTGCAACCAACCGCAAGCTGGGCAGCGATATGGCAGACTCCGTTACCGGAGGCGGTCTGCACGGCAAGGATCTGTCCAAGGCAGATGTGTCCGTCAACATCTACGCTTTCCTCAAAGCTCAAGAAACCGGTAAACCCGTGACGCTTTGCTGCGCCATTGGTGATGACACCGTAGACGGCAGACCGTATGAGAAAATCGTGGAGATTGCTCGAAACTACATCCGCTCGGTCGGCGGCTTTGAGAAGTTTGCGGAATGGGGGCTGGTCTGATGAAAACAACGACCGAAATGCAGCTCGTCCCCATCACGAAGCTGGTTCCCTATGTCAATAACGCCCGGACACACAGCCCGGAGCAGATCAATAAGCTCCGCTCCTCGCTCCGTGAGTTCGGCTTTATCAATCCCGTCATCATCGACCGTGACTATGGCGTTATTGCCGGTCACGGTCGTATTCTTGCCGCCAAGGAAGAAGGCATCGCTGAAGTGCCGTGTGTCTTTGCAGACCACCTCACCGAAGCCCAGAAAAAGGCGTACATCATTGCGGACAACCGCATGGCGATGGATGCGGGCTGGGATGAAGAACTTCTGCGTGTGGAGATCGAGTCCTTGCAGGCAGCGGACTTTGACCCGCTCCTCACCGGCTTTGACGAAAAGGAGCTGTCGAAGCTCTTTGACGATGGCATTGTAGCCGAAGAGGATGATTTTGATGTGGATGCCGAGCTGCAAAAGCCGACCTTCACGAAGTCCGGCGACATCTGGACGCTAGGACGGCACCGACTCATCTGCGGCGACAGTACCAAGGAAGAAACCTACACTGCCCTCATGGACGGCCGCAAGGCGAACCTCGTCATTACCGACCCGCCCTACAATGTGAACTATGAGGGCAGTGCCGGAAAAATCAAAAACGACAACATGGACGGCGAGAAATTCTATCAGTTTCTGTTTGATGCGTTTTCCTGCATGGAAAAGGCTATGGCAGACGATGCGTCCATTTATGTGTTCCACGCCGACACCGAGGGACTGAACTTCCGCAGGGCCTTTGCCGATGCGGGTTTCTATCTCTCAGGCTGCTGTATTTGGAAAAAGCAGTCGTTGGTGCTGGGACGCTCCCCGTACCAGTGGCAGCATGAACCGTGTCTCTACGGTTGGAAAAAGAAAGGCAAGCACCAGTGGTATACCGGGCGCAAAGAGTCCACCATCTGGGAGTTCGATAAGCCCAAGAAAAACGGTGACCATCCCACCATGAAACCCATCCCGCTTTTAGCCTATCCCATTCAGAACAGCTCTATGGCAAACTCCGTGGTGCTTGACCCCTTCGGCGGTTCCGGCTCTTCGCTCATTGCCTGTGAGCAGACCGACCGCATCTGCTGCACCATCGAACTGGACGAAAAATTCTGTGATGTCATTGTCCGCAGGTACATTGAGCAGGTCGGCACGGACGAGAAGGTCAGCGCCCTGCGGGACGGGAAAGAATACAAATTCAGCGAGGTGTGCGATGGAACAGAGTAAGCCGGAATACCATGTGGTTTCCATTTCTGGCGGCAAGGACTCCACCGCCATGCTGCTTATGATGCTGGAAAAAGGAATGCTGGTCGATGATATCCTCTTCTGCGATACCGGCTTGGAGTTTCCGGGACTGTATGCGCACCTAGAAAAAGTCGAGCAGTACATTGGAAGACCCATTACACGCATCAAGGCATCGCATACCTATGAGTACTATTTCTGCCAGCATCCCATTCGCCGCAAGCGTAGCACGGTCTTCGCCGAAAAGTACGGTGCAGACCACCTTGGCTACGGCTGGGCGGGTCCGAAAATGCGCTGGTGTACGGAACGGCTGAAAAATGAGCCGAGAGAACGGTATCTGCGAAATCTGCGAGAAACATACACCGTAATCGAGTATGTGGGCCTTGCCGCAGATGAGGGATACCGACTGGAACGGAAGAACAATCAGAATCCAAACCACAGACACCCGCTTGTGGACTGGAATATCACCGAAGCGGAATGCCTTCAGTATTGTTATGAACATGGTTTTGATTGGGACGGACTGTATGAAATATTCCGCAGGGCATCCTGCTGGTGTTGTCCACTACAGTCTCTCTCAGAACTGCGAAAGCTGTACCGGCATTTTCCTGAACTGTGGAAGCAACTGAAAGCGTGGGACAGCATGACATGGAGAAAGTTCCGCGCCGACTACTCGGTGGACGAACTGGAGAAACGCTTTGACTTTGAAGAGGAATGGCAGAACGCCGGGAAACCTCTGAAAAGCAAGGCATTTTATTCTGCTCTGAAAGACCACTTGCGAGGTGAAAATACATGACGAATAAGCCTTTGACCCTCGGAAGCCTGTTTGACGGCTCCGGGGGCTTTCCTTTGGGTGGACTGATGGCCGGCATCACACCGGTATGGGCATCCGAGGTCGAACCTTTTCCCATTCGGGTGACCACCAAGCGTCTGCCCTTTATGAAGCATTACAGTGATATCACAGCTATGGACGGCAGCAAGGTGGAACCGGTGGATATCATCACCTTCGGCTCGCCGTGCCAGGACATGAGCGTTGCCGGCCGAAGGGGCGGTCTGGACGGTTCCCGTTCCAGTCTTTTCTACGAAGCCGTCCGCATTATCAAAGAAATGAGGTGTGCCACAGGTGGCAAATATCCAAGATATATCGTGTGGGAGAATGTCCCCGGCGCCTTCTCCTCCAACAAAGGCGAGGACTTCAAAGCCGTCCTCGAAGCGGTCATCGGCATCGCCGAGCCGGAGACCGAGGTGCCTATGCCTGAAAAGGCAAGATGGCCATACGCCGACCTTTACATGGGAGACGGATGGAGCATTGCGTACAGAACTCTTGACGCACAATACTGGGGAGTTCCCCAGCGAAGACGCCGCATCTACCTTGTCGCAGATTTTGCAGGCGGAGGTGCCGGAAAAATACTATTTGAGTCAGAAGGCTTGTCTGGGTATTCTGCGGAGGGCTTCCGCTCGTGGCAAAGAGCTGCCGGAAGTTTTACGCCTTGCCCTGGAGCGACAGGCTATGACGGATACAACGGCAGTCTGACCGAAGAGGTTTCTTCCACACTCGGTGTAAACTGCGGAGTCTCAACAGGTCGCAACGGCATCGTGCTGAACGACCAGGGCGGCGACCGCATGAATGTTTCGAAGGATGTCGCAGCTACGCTCCGTGCGGAGACACACGGGCATCCGCCCTGCGTGATGGAGTCGGCAGGCTTCTGCACCGAGCATTCCGCAAAGAGCCGCACCATCGGCTATGAGGAGGAATGCTCTCCCACGCTCCGTGCTGGGGTCGTTCCTGCGGCGGTCGCACTGGAAAACCATCCGACCGACAGCCGGGTCAAACTTTCCGAGGACGGGAATGTGCAGACGCTGACCTCACGCATGGGTACGGGCGGCAACAATGTACCGCTTGTCATGAAAATACGCTCCGGTTGCGAAGGCGGCGGCAAGGGACCTCTCATCCAAGAGAACAAATCCGCCACCTTGTCCTGCAACAACGACCCGCTGTTCGAGCCTTGCGGTTGGGACGGCAGGCAGGTTTCTCCAACCCTCACAAAGCAGAATGCGGGTGGAAATCAGCGGATGCCGGACAAGGACAATTTTACCTGTGTCCTTCAGCCCTTCGGCATCTCCTCCAAGGACTCCAACGCCATGAAGTCGGATAATCCTCACAGCGGCATCTATGAAGCGGAAACCGCACGGACGCTCGACGGCAACGGCGGCAATCCCTCCTGCAACCAGGGAGGCATCGCTGTTGTTGCTTTCACGCAGAACCAGCGGGATGAGGTGCGTGACCTCGGAGACCGCTCCGCTGTGGTGTGCGCCAACGCAGGGACGAAACAGCAGACCTTTGTGCTGCAAGGCTCTATGATTGGCAGAGATAACAAAAACGGTCCCCGGGGTGACGGCATCAACGAGGATGTCAGCTTTACACTTAACACCGTTGACCGCCATGCCGTGTACAGCATGACAACGGGCAGCTTCACCCAGGTTTCCAAGGAAAAAGCGCCGACCGTCCTCGCACGGGATTACAAAGGCCCCACCGCCGTTTGCTACGGCATCGGCAGAGACACCTTTAATCAGGGACAGAACGCTAAGTTCCCTCCGACCTTTGAAGAGGAGCTTCAGCCGACACTGGTGGCAAAAGGGCCGGGTGCTATCCAAAGCGGATACACCGTCCGGCGTCTGACACCCACCGAATGTGCCAGGCTCCAGGGGTTCCCGGACAACTGGTGCGCCGACCTCGGCACGGAAAAACCGACCGATGAGGAAATGTACTTCTGGCATAAGGTGTTCAAGACCTATTCCGAAGTGACAGGCTGCAAGATGAAGTCCGACAAGCAGGTCGCAAAGTGGCTGAAAGACCCGTATTCCGACAGTGCGGAATATAAGATGTGGGGCAACGGTGTGGCGCTGCCTTGCGTATGGTTTGTACTGTCCGGTATTGTGTGGTATGCACAGTCTGAGGGCAAATATCTACCGAAATGATCTACACCGCAAATGTGCAGATATAACTGGATATATGCCGCTTATGACGCTAATATGTGACTACCAAAAAACAAGGAGGTCACTGAAATGACGATTACAATCCATGCCCAGGGCGCAGAGCGCAAACGCCTGGTGCAGACCATCGCACAGTGGCTCGGCTGCGAAGCCAAGTACCTGAGGGTTCCGTCCTGCGCCTACCAGGTGGATTACTTCACCACCTACCGAAACGGCAGCCTGTCCTTTGACGACCGTGTCGATAGCGAGGTTATTGAAAGATTGCTGGAGCACATCTACGATGAGGGCTTTGACATCGACCAGAGCCACACTGATGACGAGGATGAGCCTTGCGCCGTCTGCATTTCTATGCCGAAGAGCCTGTTCACCGACAGCAACCTGGAAAACCTCAAGGCTCTCATCACAGCCAAAGGCAGTCTTATCAAGAAAGCCCTCGGCGTGAGCGACCTTCCTCTCGAAATCACGGACACGAAGGTTTCGTTTCCCTGGTTTCCGTCTGCACCCTCTCCCGAAGAAATAAACGCATACAATACTTTTATCAGCAAGCTGTGTGAAATGGCACGAAATCAAAGCCATATCAATTCTTCCGAGAAACCGATTGAAAACGAGAAGTACGCATTCCGTTGTTTCCTGCTTCGGCTGGGTTTCATCGGCGATGAATACAAAGCTGCTCGAAAAATCCTGCTGAAGAACCTCTCCGGCTCATCGGCTTTCAAGAACGGAGGTGTACAGCATGAGATTTCCGAGTAAGGAAACAGTCGAACGCATCCGTAAGGAATATCCGGTCGGCACCCGTGTAGAGCTTGTTCAGATGGACGATCCCCAAGCACCACCTGTCGGCACGAAAGGCACCGTGCGTGGTGTGGATGACATCGGCTCCATCATGGTCGCATGGGATAATGGCTGCGGCTTGAGTGTAGCATACGGCGAAGATGTCTGCCGTAAAGTGCTGTAATATACACAGTTTTCAGGCCACAAGATTGTGTAGTATATGACTCAGATATAACTGGATATAGTGTGCTTTCAGAGGTAATATGTGACTACCGAAAGGGGTGCGGGTTGCCAGTGGCAACCGTTGGACGCAAAGCGGACAACAGCACCGACCGAGTCGGCAGACGAGACGACAAGCCAAAACGGAGGGCACAAAAATGAGCCAAAGAACAGAAAACCAGATCACCGAAATGAAGAAGCAGACCATCGGCGTTGAGGTCGAAATGAATAGCATCACCAGAGAAAAAGCCGCACGGCTTGCCGCCGAGTTCTTCGGAACGGGACGGTACGAAAACACCGCAAACCGCAACGGCTACTGCACCTGGTCGGCATGTGACGCAGACGGACGGGAATGGAAATTCCAGAGGGATGTCAGCATCGCTGGACCGGATAGCGAAAAGTGCGAGATGGTCACGCCGATCCTCACCTACGCAGACATGGAAACCCTGCAGGAGCTTGTCAGACGGCTTCGCAAGGCAGGAGCCAAGAGCGATGCCACCAGAGGCTGCGGAGTCCACATCCACATTGGAGCAAAGGGACATACAGCGCAGACCCTCAGAAACCTCGCCAACATCATGGCAAGCCACGAAAGCCTCCTCGCAGATGCCCTTGCCCTTGACCGCAACCGTATGAACCGATATTGCAGAACGGTCGACCCCAGGTTTCTTGACAAGGTCAACCGCAGGAAGCCCACCACAATGGCTGCTCTTGCGGACATTTGGTACAACAGTCAGAACGCAGACTACGGCAGAAGTCACCACTACAACGAAAGCCGCTATCATATGCTGAATCTCCACGCCACCTTTACCAAAGGCACAGTCGAGTTCCGACTTTTCCAATTCGACGCCCCCGCAGACGGCAGGCAGAACGGACTTCACGCAGGACAACTCAAAAGCTACATTCAGCTTTGCCTCGCGCTCAGCCAAATGGCAAAGACGGTTAGAACAGCAAGCCCCAAGCCTCAGCAGAACCAAAACCCAAAATACGCAATGCGAACCTGGCTTCTTCGTCTCGGCTTTATCGGTGACGAATTCAAGACTGCAAGAGAACTCCTTACGAAACGCCTTGACGGCGATGCGGCCTTCAGAAGCGGCAGAACAGCCGCTTGAAGGACATAGCCACAGGCCCCCTTACCCGCTACGGCGGGCTTAAGGTGGTAGAAGGCAACTTCAGAAAGGAGCATTTTTATGGAAAAACGTTATTACATTGCCTACGGCAGCAACCTCAATGTCCGCCAGATGCGTATGCGCTGTCCTTCGGCACGAATTATCGGCACATCAAATCTCAAGGACTATGAACTGCTTTTCAAGGGAAGCAAGACGGGTTCGTATCTTACAGTAGAAAAGAAACTCGGCGGTACGGTCCCTGTTGCAGTATGGGAAGTTACTGCAGAGGAAGAAAAAGCACTCGACCGCTATGAAGGGTTTCCGACCTTCTACTACAAGAAGGAACTGTACCTTCCCATCAAGGGAGCCCGAACAGGAAAAATCCGAAAACGCAGTGTGTTCGTGTATATCATGCACGAGGACAGACCTATCGGTGTACCGTCCGTCAGCTATATGCAGACGTGTCTGCAAGGCTACAACGATTTCGGATTCGAACGAAAAGTGCTGATTGACGCATATATCAAATGCGGGAGGAACGATCATGAAAGAGAATAATACGATTCGCATAGCTGTATGCCCCAGGTGCGGACGAACTTACCATGAGCCGCCCGCTCTTTCCAGAGCAGACAACGAAACGCTTATCTGCCCGGACTGCGGCACAAGGGAAGCTCTTGACAGCCTCGGTGTAAAATCCGAGAAGCAGGAACATATCCTTGCCGCAATTCACCGCTGCCGTCAATCGGATTAAAGCTGTAATATACACAATTTTTCCGACGAATGTTTGTGTAGTATATTCTCCGAAATGACTGGATATATTCCGAACATGACGGTAATATACACTCACAACAAAACAAACGGAGGTACACGGTTATGTGGAAAGAAGGCAGTATCAAAGTAAAAGGAGACATTTTTCACTACTGGATAAAGCAGTATGAAGAAGGCTCCGAGTGGGGCATCGAGGGCGGACGCATTTCCAAGCTCATGCTCAAGCGCGGTGGCAAGATCGTCTGCAACTATGACAGAGGTTGGGACATCGAACCCGCCGATGAGAACACCCGGCTTGCTACGGAGCTTCTGCTCCACAGCGAAAATCAGTAAATATTAACACTTTGGGGATGGAGCCGAAAGGCTCTGTTCCTCGTTATTTCAGTCGCTTCGTGCGGCTTTTTTATTGGAGGTAATTATGCGAACCGTAAACATAGATTTGTCACAAGACACTTCTGAATCGAGAGAAAAAATATATGTCGGCTATACGGGTGAGCACAATGCCACCGAGCTTATAGCCAAGATACCGCAAACAATGGCTGAGGAAAGCGATTATCTTGCTGCTGTTTTTCTCACAGGGGATAAAATTGTCCGTTCACGGAAAATAACTGCAGTGAAAGATTACGGTTTACCATACCTTGACGGAAACGAGGTTCATATCAATCTTTCACAGAAACTCACAGGCAACACATCGCTCGGCATACAGATTGAAGGCTATGCGAAGGATGAAAACGGCATCAGCATTCTTGTCGGAAAATCTGCATACATTTCAAACCTCACATTCCGTCTTTCACCGGAAGGCACCAGTGAGGACAGCGTAATGCCGGACTACGAAGAGATCGTTGAAATGATTCGCAAAGCATCAGAAAACACAAAATCCTCCGGTATCGAAAAGTACGAAACTTTTGATCTGCTCCCGTCTGAAGCTGAAGACGGAGACCTTGCCTATGTAAAAACCGCAAGCGGAACAGTTATCACTGAGCCGTTTGAATTTGACAAAAAGTACGCCAGATTTATTCCGAAGCGTGAGATTGCCAAGGACTCCTTAAAATCACTGCTTTCTGACGGAGACGATGATGAAATGCCTGCCTCAATCATGTCTGCGGAATTCCGAACTGCGACTGCCGAAAAAGAGGATCTGTGCTATTGCTCTTTGCTATATTACGAGCCCATAGGTTCAATCATGGTTTTTGCTGAGTTAGGCTGTCAAGCACAGCTATACGATTACGGCATTGAAGAGAATATTTTCATTTATGTCAGCGGTGAAGGCGATATGTCTCCGATTCTTGACATTGAGAAGCCGATTAATGTTACGCCCGGTTGGTATAAGGTATATGAAACAGCCGGCAACTGGTACATTGATGGGCATTACCCCGAAAGAGAATGGTCATTTGAATTTGAACCAATTGATTTTGATGACATTTCTGACTTTGAAATTCTTAAAAACTGCACGGCGAAATATGACAGCGAGAATGAATATAAAAATGCTCCGGCAATGGCAAGCATATTCGCCGACAGCTTTGATATTTATTCCGAACCGATTCATGAAAAAGGACTGTACTTGTTTAAAGACGGAGCATGGAAACGGGCACCGAATTCCAAATTCATTTCCGTTCCTTCGAGAGCCGATTTGTGCTTTGCCGCCGAGGACGGGCAAACCGCCGTGGTCGAAGATGACACCGTTATATTCAACGACTCCGGCAACTACATTTATACAGGTATGCACTTCCGTGATTTGTATATCAACCCGAAACCGCCGGAATATATGTGGCTCACAGACTGCCGTATAAAAGCCGATCTCTGTTACATCGATCCTTCAACAGATACCGTTGTTTCATATTCGGATAGCGGCAAAGGCTTTGATGTGATTTCCGACAAAAGCAGAAAATATGTATTTTTCGGCTTGAACGTCAGTCCGTATGATTCCTTCAAGCGGTATTATCTCTACACCGAAAAAGCCGGAGATATTACGCTTCCGGCGGGTACGTTTGACCAAATCACTGTCACCGTCATAAAGGATGCGCCGAAGGGCTGGAGCAAGGTGAACGAGAGCAACGGAACATATACGGCAGCTCCGCTGAAGGACTATATGGATTTGCCGAGAATTTCGCTGTCCGGTTATACAGATCACGAATACTATTTCAGCGTCACGGAATATGAGTGCGAAATGCACTCGCAGTCTTTTGTCGGAACAAATACATTTTACAAATCCGATGGCGCAAAGGGTCTGTGGTATTTCAGTCTCGGAAGGTGGATAAAAGTCGGTGATGCAAATGCGTAAACTGAAGAAATACAAGCCAACTGGGTTTATGGCGAAAACCTCGCATTATGACAAGGATGTCGCAGATTACGCCGTGATGTTCATCGAGTCGCTATGCCACACCAAAGGCACATGGGCGGGTAAGCCCTTTGAATTGATCGACTGGCAGGAGCAGATCATCCGCGACCTGTTCGGCGTTTTGAAGCCGAATGGCTACCGTCAGTTCAACACAGCGTACATCGAGATACCGAAAAAGCAGGGCAAGAGCGAACTTGCGGCTGCGGTGGCGCTCCTGCTCCTTTGCGGCGACGGCGAGGAACGTGCCGAAGTGTACGGCTGCGCCGCAGACCGCAACCAGGCAAAGATCGTGTTCGATGTGGCTGTGGACATGGTGCGTTTTCGCCCGGCTCTCGCCAAGCGCGTGAAGATACTGGAGTCGCAGAAGAAACTCGTGTATAAGCCGACCAATTCATCCTACCAAGTGCTTTCGGCGGATGTGGCGAACAAGCACGGTTTTAATACGCACGGCGTCATCTTCGATGAGCTGCATACGCAGCCCAACCGAAAGCTGTTTGACGTCATGCTCCAAGGGTCCGGCGATGCAAGGATGCAGCCGCTTTACTTCCTGATCACCACGGCGGGCAACGACACGAATTCCATCTGCTATGAGGTGCATCAGAAAGCATTGGACATCCAAGCCGGACGAAAGGTCGATCCGACTTTCTACTCTGTTATCTACGGCGCGGCGGAGGACGAGGACTGGACGGACCCTGCGGTCTGGAAGAAAGCCAATCCCTCGCTTGGCATCACGGTCGGCATCGACAAGGTGAAAGCCGCCTGTGATTCCGCAAAGCAGAATCCCGGCGAGGAGAACGCTTTCCGGCAGCTACGCTTGAACCAGTGGGTAAAGCAGTCAGTCAGATGGATGCCGATGGACAAGTGGGACGCCTGCGCGTTCCCCGTTTCCGAAGATGATCTGGAAGGTCGTATCTGCTACGGTGGGCTTGACATTTCAAGCACCACGGATATTACGGCGTTCGTGCTGGTATTCCTACCGGAGGATGAGAACGACAAATACATTATTCTGCCGTACTTCTGGATACCGGAGGACAACCTCGATTTGCGTGTACGCAGAGATCATGTTCCTTACGATGTGTGGGAGCGACAAGGCTTTCTGCAAACCACCGAGGGCAATGTGGTTCATTACGGCTACATTGAGAAGTTCATCGAGAGCCTGGGCGAACGGTTCAATATCCGCGAAATCGCCTTTGACCGTTGGGGCGCTGTGCAGATGGTGCAGAACCTGGAAGGCATGGGCTTTACGGTCGTTCCGTTCGGACAGGGCTTCAAGGATATGTCCCCACCGACCAAGGAACTCATGAAGCTGGTGCTGGAGCAGCGCATCGCCCACGGTGGACATCCTGTCCTCCGCTGGATGATGGACAACATCTTTATCCGCACTGACCCGGCAGGCAACATCAAGCCGGATAAAGAAAAATCCACAGAAAAAATTGACGGTGCCGTGGCTACCATTATGGCACTGGATAGAGCTATCCGCTGCGGAAACGATAACGGAGCTTCAGTCTACGATAGTCGTGGACTGCTGTTTCTGTAACCGTAGGTTGAATTTTGGAGAACTTTGCAATATAATTGACTCATTAAAGCACAGGGGTGTGATTTAGTTGGCTCGGAAGTACAATTGGGCGCTGACGCCTTCCGGTATAGCAGACATTGGAGCAATTGATGATTTTTACTATCTTTATGTTGCAATTCAGGAAATCTATATCAATCAGAAAGAACAGTTTATTGAAACCTATGATAATCGTCGTTGCCTGTGGCCAGATACATGGAATCAATTGTGTATCAAACAGGTTAGAAAAGCTTGTGAGCCGATTATGAATCGGTATCTGCCAATATTTGCAACAGGCTATGATAGAATTTTTGCAAATGCATATGGTTTTGCACAGTTTTCTTTTCTAAACTGGAAAACCTATTCTAAGGCGGATCAGCCGGGAAGGATTGAAGTGCGGTTTATTTCTTTTGCAGAGTTCTTAGTGGAACTGCAATTTTCAGTCACACGTATCATCCACAGTTGGAAAACGAAAACCCAGCCAAAATATGCGTTTGATCGACTGCAAAATGAGATCAATGACCATATTGCTTCTTATATCCGAGAGCATGGTCAGATTCGTGTGCTGCTGGAAACGGAGAGAAAAGCTGCCACAGAAGCGGTTTTGTATATCTATGAGCAACTTTCAGGTACAAGTTGTTCCAGAAATAAGCACCCTGTGATTGCAACGACCTTTATTTCAGACTTTGCATTGACCGCTGGTAAGCTTGCGCTTCCGGTACACTTCTGTGAAAAGTGCAATAAGTACTTCATTGGAAGAATCACCCTTGACCAGTTCGAAAAGAACTATGGAAAACTTCTGGTGGAAAAGCGGAAGATGTCCGATGAGGAAGATACTTTTACAGGTTTCAAAGAAGAATCACGCTTATTCCAGCTGGGATATAATGTTTCCGGCGGGAGACCGGATGCAGAGCGGCAACAGTTGCTGCTTGCTCTGCTGCAGAAGAAGAAAATCTCTTATCTGGAAATGGTGCAGTGTATTGAACTAAATATTCGCACACATAGCCACACACCCCAGGCCATAGCAAAGTGGAAGCGGGATTTGAAGTTTATCGGAGAATATGTGATTGGCTCCGAATCAGAATAAAACTGAATGGATTTTCACAATCAACAAGTTTGGCGTCTATCAAATGGTAGACGCTTTTCTTATACCCATTTTTGAAGGAGTTGATGCAAATGAGCCTTTTTAGCAGCGTTTTCAGGTCAAGGGATGCTCCCCAAAACCGTACAGCCGGGAGCGGCTACACCTTCTACTTCGGCGGCTCCACCTCCGGCAAAGCTGTGACGGAACGCTCAGCCATGCAGATGACCGCCGTATATTCCTGTGTCCGCATCCTGTCGGAGGCAGTGGCGGGACTGCCGCTGCACCTATACAAATATACAGACAGCGGCGGTAAGGCCATGGCCCACGACCATCCGCTGTATCGGCTGCTGCATGATGAACCGAACCCGGAGATGAGTTCTTTCGTCTTCCGGGAAACGCTTATGACGCACCTGCTTCTGTGGGGCAACGCCTATGCGCAGGTCATCTGCAACGGCAAGGGTGAGGTCATCGCTCTGTATCCGCTGATGCCAAACCGCATGGAGGTCAACTGGGATAAGAATCATCAGCTGTATTACACCTACTCTACGCAGTCGGACGATGCACCGACGCTGAAAGGCTCAACGGTATATCTTGACCCGTCAGAGGTCTTGCATATTCCGGGTTTGGGCTTTGATGGCTTGGTTGGATACAGCCCCATTGCTATGGCCAAGAATGCTATCGGCATGGCGATTGCCTGTGAAGAGTACGGTGCAAAGTTCTTCGCCAACGGTGCCGCTCCCAGCGGTGTGCTGGAGCATCCGGGGACAATCAAAGACCCACAGCGTGTGCGGGAAAGCTGGCAGTCCACCTTCGGCGGCAGCGGAAACGCCAATAAGATCGCCGTTCTCGAAGAGGGCATGAAATACACGCCCATCGGCATCTCGCCGGAACAGGCGCAGTTCCTGGAAACACGCAAATTCCAAATCAATGAAATCGCTCGAATTTTCCGAGTGCCGCCCCACATGGTCGGCGATCTGGAAAAGTCGAGCTTTTCTAATATTGAGCAGCAGTCTCTTGAGTTTGTAAAATACACCCTCGACCCCTGGGTCATCCGATGGGAGCAATCCATCATGCGCTCTCTGTTTTCCGAGGACGAGAAAAAGAAGTATTTTGTGAAATTCAATGTGGAAGGTCTGCTCCGAGGAGACTACCAGTCTCGTATGAACGGGTACGCCATCGGGCGGCAGAACGGCTGGATGTCCGCTAACGACATCCGGGAGCTTGAAAACCTCGACCGTATTCCTGCCGAGGACGGCGGCGACCTGTATCTTGTAAACGGCAATATGCTCCCGCTTCAAAACGCTGGGGCTTTTGCAGATATCTCAACCGAAAACGGAAAGGAGGACAACCCGGATGAAGAAATTCTGGAACTGGAAGAATCAGACGGAGACGGCGGAACGAACGCTGTTCCTGAACGGCACGATAGCCGAAGAAAGCTGGTTTGACGATGATGTCACACCACAGCTTTTCAAGGACGAGCTTATGTCCGGCAGTGGAAACATCACCGTCTGGATCAACAGCCCCGGCGGCGACTGCGTGGCAGCCGCTCAAATCTACAATATGCTCATGGACTACAAGGGTGATGTGACCGTGAAGATTGACGGCATTGCCGCATCCGCAGCGTCCGTCATCGCTATGGCAGGTACGAAGGTTCTCATGTCTCCCACGGCACTGATGATGATCCACAATCCGCTGACCGTTGCCATCGGAGACAGCGAAGAGATGCAGAAAGCCATCGATATGCTCTCTGAAGTCAAGGAAAGCATCCTCAACGCCTATGAGATCAAGACAGGTCTCTCCCGTGCAAAGCTCAGTCATCTCATGGACGCCGAAACCTGGATGAACGCCAACAAAGCTGTTGAATTGGGCTTTGCGGACGATATCCTTTTCAAAGCAGAGAACGATAACGCAGCCGAGGACAGCTTTCTGTTCAGCCGCAGGGCGGTCACCAACTCTCTCATGTCCAAGGTCAGGACACACAGCAAGACTCAGATCACGTCCGTAGAAAACGCGGGCACACCCATAGCCGAGCTTGAAAAAAGGCTCGATCTTATCAAACCTTAAGGAGGAAACTTTTTATGAGCAAAATCAATGAACTGCGCACACAGCGTGCAAAGACCTGGGAGCAGACGAAGGCTTTTCTCGACTCCCACAGAAGCGACAAAGGCGTTCTCTCCGCAGAGGACACCGCCACCTATGAAAAGATGGAGAAGGAGATCGTTGACCTCGGTCGTGAGATCGAACGTCAGGAGCGCATGGACGCTTTTGAGCGCGAGATGAACGCTCCGGTGAGTACACCTCTCACTCAAAAGCCGGAATCCACGAAGGTGGACGTCAAAATCGGTCGCGCCTCCGACACCTACAAGAAAGCGTTCTGGGCGCAGTCCCGCACTAAGGGTGGAATGATTACGCAGGAGATCCGCAATGCGCTCCAGGAGGGCGTCGATTCCGATGGCGGCTATCTCGTCCCGGATGAGTTTGAGAAAACCCTCGTCAGCGCACTCGAAGCGGACAATGTGGTCAGAGGGCTGGCGCACGTAATCACCACCGCATCCGGCAGTCACAAAATCCCCGTCGTTGCCACCAAGGGCACCGCTGCTTGGGTCGATGAGGAAGGCACGATTCCCGAAGGTGATGATGCATTCGGTCAGCAGCTCATCGGCGCGCACAAGGTCGCTACCATGATCAAGGTGTCCGAAGAGCTTCTGAATGACGCTGCCTTTGACCTGGAAGCCTACTTCCGCTCTGAGTTTGCCCGTCGTATTGGCAATAAGGAGGAAGAGGCATTCCTCACCGGTGACGGCGGCGGCAAGCCTACCGGTATTTTCAACACTACCGGCGGCGGTCAACTTGGTGTCACTGCGGCATCTGCAACTGCCATCACCGCAGATGAACTGATTGACCTGTTCTATTCCCTGAACAGCGCCTATCGCAAGAACGCCGTATGGCTCCTGAATGATTCCACCATGAAAAACATCCGCAAGCTGAAGGATTCCAATGGTCAGTATCTGTGGCAGCCCGCACTTCACGAGGGTGGCTTTGATACACTGCTCGGCAAGCGTATCTATACTTCTCCCTATGCTCCCGAACTGGCGGCAGGTAAGAAAACTGTGGCATTCGGGGATTTCAACTACTACTGGATTGGCGACCGTCTGGGTATCACCTTCAAGCGTCTGAACGAGCGTTTCGCAGAAACTGGTCAGATCGGATTCATCGCATCCAAGCGTCTGGACGGCAAGCTGATTCTGCCCGATGCTATCAAGGTGCTGCAGCAGAAGGGCACCTCCTCCGGTTCTTAACGAAAGGAGGCGGCGGTGATGGACGAGCTTCTTTCCAAAGTAAAAGCCAACCTCATATTGGAACACACGGCGGATGATGAGTTGTTAAAAAACTACATCACCGCCGCTGTTTCTTATGCCGAAAGCTACCAGCACATCCCGGAGGGTTACTACACGGAGAACCCTATGCCTCCTACCACGGAGCAAGCCGTTATAATGCTGTCGTCCCATTTCTACGAGTCAAGGGACGGCAGCACGGGCGGCTTTTTTGCGGATAACACCAATGCTGCCCAGCAGGTATGGAACACGGTCAATCTGCTTCTGCGGCTTGACCGGGATTGGAAGGTGTGACTATGTCCTTCGGTAAAATGAACGGCTTTGCCGACATCGTGGAAACGAAACAGGTCAAGGACAGCGAGGGCTTTTCCTGTTTCGAGGATGAAGTCCTCGCTTCCGTCCGTGTCTATCGGGAAGGTCGGCATGGCAGTCAGCGCTGGGCAAACCTTGCCGCATTCAGCGAAGCCACCGACTTGTTCCGCTTTCGGTGTATTCCGGGGCTGAATATCACCACAGACCAGTTTATCATCTGCGATGATTGTCGCTACGACATTGTGTCCGTGGAGAATGTCAAAGGCCGTGGTATGTACATCGAGGTTTTAGCGAAAAGGAGTGAACCCACCATTGGCAAAGTGTGACATGAAAATGCCGGAGGATTTTCTCTTGAAAATATCCAAGCTCGGCAGTGACTTTGATTCTGTTGCAGATACCGTACTGCAAGCCGGCGGCGAAGTCGTGCTGAAAAAGGTCAAGAGCAACCTCTCCTCCGTTATCGGCAGAGGGACAAAGTTCAAATCCCGCACCACGGGTGAACTGGAAGGTGCGCTTGGCCTTTCTCCCTCCAAGCTGAACCGGGACGGCAACCACGACATCAAGGTCGGTTTTGCCGAGCCACGCTCGGACGGTGACAGCAACGCTAAACTTGCCAACATTCTCGAATACGGCAAGCACGGTCAGCCTGCAAAACCGTTTCTGAAGCCTGCGAAAACGGCATCCCGACAGGAATGTATCGATGCCATGACCAAAGCACTGGAAGAGGAGGTCAAAAATAAATGAGCTTGCTATCCGATTTGCAAACAATAGCCAAGCACTGCGGTGTGTCCGTGGAAACAGGCGTGTTTTCCGCTAAAGCCCCGAACGCTTATCTGGTGATAACACCGATGTCCGACAGCTTTGAACTTCACGCTGATAACACTCCCGGCTGTGAAACTCAAGAGGCACGGCTGTCCCTCTTCACAAAAGACAGCTACACAAAGTTAAAAAACAAACTCATCCGTGTCTTACTGGGTGCGGATATGTATATTACCGACCGCCGGTACATCGGATACGAAACCGATACCGGCTATCATCACTACGCCATTGATGTGGCGCAAATTTATAAACTGGAGGAATGATCTATGGCAACTATCGGTCTTGACAGATTGTATTACGCAAAAATCACAGAAAACAATAGCGGCGAAGAAACCTATGGCACACCGGAGCAGCTTGCCAAAGCCATCTCTGCCGACCTTTCGGTGGAACTGGCAGAAGCAACTCTCTACGCCGATGACGGCGCTTCGGAAATCGTGAAGGAATTCAAATCCGGCACACTTTCTCTCGGCATTGACGATATCGGCAGCGCAGCGGCATCCGACCTCACAGGCGCAACCATCGACAAAAACAAGGTGCTCATTTCTGCATCCGAGGACGGCGGCGACCCTGTGGCGGTGGGATTCCGTGCCAAGAAGTCCAACGGCAAGTACAAGTATTACTGGCTTTATCGAGTAAAATTCGGTATTCCGGCAACGAACCTCGCCACCAAGGGTGACAGTATCACATTCTCCACCCCTACCATCGAGGGCACCATTCTCCGCCGCAACAAAGCAGACGCAGGCGGCAAGCATCCGTGGAAGGCAGAAGCCTTGGAGGGCGATGCGACCGCAGCAACTATCACGAACTGGTATAAGGAAGTCTACGAGCCGACCTATACAACAGTCAGCGGAGGAGGTTCTAACTAATGAATAACGAGAGAACAGCAGTTATTACTGTCGGTGATGAAGAGTACACCCTGCTCCTCACCACAAAGGCAACAAAAGAGATTGCAGGACGATACGGCGGGCTTGAAAACCTCGGTGAAAAACTCATGAAGTCCGAGAACTTTGAAATGGCCATCGGCGAGATTGTATGGCTTATCACACTTCTTGCAAATCAGAGCATTCTCGTATATAACCTCAAGAACAAAAATAAGCCGAAAGAGATTCTCACCGAAGATATGGTGGAGCTTTTAACCACACCGCTCGATCTTGCAAGCTACAAAACCGCTATTACAGAAGCCATTTATAAGGGCACTAAACGCAATGTAGAAAGCGAGAAAGACTCAAAAAACGCATAAGTCGGGTGACAGTCTCCGATGCGGAACTGTTTACCCGACTTTTATATTACGGCCTTGCCCACCTCCATCTGTCACAGGACGAAGTGTGGCTGACGCCGTTTGGACTGCTTTTGGACTTATGGGAGTGTCACAAGCAGTATAACGGACAGGCTGTTCCTGCTCATGAGCACTATATTGACGATATTATCCCGGACGGAATCTAAGTTCAAAGAGAATTTACAAAAACTCTTGCAAACTGTATTGCTATTGTCCGCACATTCGTGTATAATTAGAGCGTAGATGAATACCATAAGATCGAAAGGAATTTTTGATATGGCGAAATCAGCGAATCTGTATGCACGAATCGAGCCGGATCTCAAGGAGAAGGCTGAAAACATTCTGACTGCACTTGGTATTCCCGCCTCGAATGCCATTACCATGTTCTATAAGCAGATCATTCTTCAAAACGGACTTCCGTTTGAAGTGAAATTGCCGGAGCATCCTCTTGATATCAGCCGTATGACATCGGCAGAGTTGGATGCAGAACTGGAGAAAGGCTATGCGGATGCAAAGGCAGGACGCACAATTCCCATGGAACAGGCATTTGCTAATGTCCGTAAGGAATTCGGTGTATGAAATATTCCATTGTTCTGACCGAAACTGCCCAGGCTGACCTCTCTGCAATTTTCAAATACATTGCGGTGGATCTGCAGTCTGTGCAGAATGCAAATGCTCAACTCTCCCGTATCGAAAAGGCAATCGCCTCTCTCGACCAAATGCCGGAGCGTTATCGTGTGTATGACAGGAAGAACTGGCGTGAGCGCAATCTGCGTATCATGCCTGTGGACAACTACCTTGTTTTCTATGTCCCCACGCACGACGACACCACGGTTACAGTCATGCGCATCATGTATGGCGGCAGAGATATTGACAGGCAGCTTGAGATACTGGAAACGGAATAAGCAAATCAGTTAAAAGGAGTGACCTTTTGGGGGCACTCCTTTTTCATACCATCAAGCACGCTTTCATCGAGAACTTAGGACGGATTTGTCCCAACTTCTCGGTGAAAGGGTGCTTTTTTCATGCCATCCACAAGGAGGTGACGGTACATGGCAGACAGTTTCGGACTGAAGATCGGTCTTGAGGGCGAAAAAGAGTTCAAAAAAGCGCTGACGGACATCAACCAGTCCTTCAAGGTGCTCGGCTCCGAAATGAAGCTCGCCACCTCTCAGTTCGATAAAAATGACAAATCCGTGGAGGCTCTCGCCGCACGGAACAAGGTGCTGCGAAAAGAGATCAACGAGCAGACAACAAAAATCGACACCCTTCGCAAGGCTCTGCAGAATGCCGCCACCTCCTTTGGAGAGAACGACCGCCGCACCCAGAACTGGCAAATTCGGCTCAACAATGCCGAAGCCGCCCTCAACGACATGAACCGGGAGCTGGATGAAAACGAGAAAGCCATCAAGGAGGGCGGCAAAGCTGCGGAGGAATCCGGCAGTAAGTTTGAAGGCTTCGGCAAGGTTCTCAAAACCGTAGGTGTGGCACTCGGTGCTGTGGCCGTCGCCGCAGGCGCCGCCGCCGTGAAGCTCGGCAAAGAGGTCATCGCTGCTTATGCAGACTTCGAGCAGTTGGTCGGCGGCATTGACACGCTGTTCAAGGACTCCTCGCAGGAGATCCAACGGTATGCCGCCAACGCATACAAAACGGCAGGACTCTCTGCCAATGAGTACATGGAAACGGTCACGGGCTTCTCCGCAAGCCTCATCCAGTCTCTCGGCGGCGATACCGAAAAGGCCGCAAAGTATGCGGATATGGCAATCACGGATATGTCCGATAACGCCAATAAGATGGGCACGGACATGTCCTCCATTCAGAATGCCTATCAGGGTTTTGCCAAGCAGAACTACACGATGCTCGACAACCTCAAGCTGGGCTACGGCGGCACAAAGCAGGAAATGGAGCGCCTGCTTGCCGATGCGGAGAAGATATCCGGTGTCAAGTACGACATTTCCTCCTACGCAGATGTGGTGGAAGCCATCCATGTCATGCAGGAGAGCATGGATATTGCGGGTACGACTGCCAAGGAAGCCGAAACCACCATTTCCGGATCTGTCAATGCACTGAAATCCGCCGTGTCGAACCTCATCGTAGGCTTTGGTGATGCGGACGCTGACATGGAGCTGCTGTGCAACAACATGGTGGATGCCTTCAAGACCGTGGTGGCGAACATCACCCCGGTCATCGAGAACATCGTGGCGGCTCTGCCCACGGCGCTGGATGCTCTGCTGACGGCTGTGGGTGAACTGCTGCCCACACTGCTGGAAGCAGTCACCGAACTGTTCTCTCAGGTGCTGGAAACGCTGCTTTCTTTGCTTCCGCAGCTTATCCCGGCGGCTGTGTCCGCACTCATGACCATCGTGAATACGCTGATTGAGAATCTGCCACTGCTTATTGAGGCTGCGGTTCAGCTGGTGTCTACACTTGTGACAGGCATTGCGGATGCACTGCCCACGCTCATCCCGGCAGCGGTGCAGGCAATCGTCACCATCGTGCAAGGGCTGGTGGACAGCCTGCCGATGCTCCTTGACGCAGCCTTACAGCTTATTACCGGGCTGGCGCAAGGCCTTTTGGATGCACTGCCCGTGCTGATTGCAGCTCTGCCGGAGATCATCAACGGCATCATTACCTTTCTGCTGGACTCCATTCCACAGATCATCGAGACAGGCATTCAGCTTCTGACCTCGCTTGTTGCCGCATTGCCGGATATCATTATGGCAATCGTGGAAGCCATTCCGAAAATCATTGACGGTATTATCAACGCGGTGCTGAATGCGATACCGCTCATTATCCAAGCGGGTATCGACCTGCTGATTTCTCTCATTCAAGCCCTGCCGCAGATCATCACGACCATCGTGCAGGCGATACCGCAGATCATCTCCGGTATCGTCAATGCACTGGTCGGAAACATCGATAAAATCATCATGGCAGGCGTGCAATTGTTCGTTGCGCTGATTGAAAACCTGCCCACCATTATCGTGGAGATCGTCAAGGCCGTGCCGCAGATCATTGCGGGTATCGTGAAAGCCTTCGGTTCTCTGATGTATAAGATCGTAGAAATCGGCGGCAACATCGTCAAGGGACTGTGGAGCGGTATTACCCAGCTTGCCTCGTGGCTGTGGGATAAGGTGTCCGGGTGGATCTCATCCATCTGGGACGGCATCTGCGATTTCTTCGGTATCCACTCGCCCTCAAAGGAAATGGCATGGGTCGGTGAAATGCTGGTCAAGGGTCTTGCAGGCTCCATTGACGACAACGGCGATGAAGCGGTCAAAGCCGCCGAAGGTATGGCCGAGGACATCAACGGCGTCATGGGTGACCTTGCCCACGATATGCAGACGGCTCTGCCCACCGACTTTGACGTGAACGGCTCTATCCGCACAGCAGTGGACGGTCTGACCGGCAAGGCGGCATCCGCTTTCACCATTGCCCTGAACATTACGAATTTCAACAATTACAGCAGTGAGGATATCCGTCAGCTCACCAACGAAGTCATGGAAACGGCGAACCAGTTCGCCCAGCGGAAAGGAGTGGTATTCGCATGACCTCTTTTACCTACAACGGAAAATGCTCTGCCGATTTCGGTCTGCATATTGAGAAGAAGGATGTGTTCTCCGCACCGGAGTACGATGCGGAGTTCATTTCCATTCCCGGCAGGAGCGGAGATATCATCAATCCCAACCGCCGCTTTGCCAACATCAAAGTGACCTACACGGTGTTCCTCGCACGGAAGAACGTAGCCGCCCTTGCATCCGACCTGCGGGACATCAAAGGCTGGCTGTATTCCGAGCCGGACAGATACCACGAACTCACCGACTCCTACGATGCGGAGTATTTCCGTTACGGAGTCATATCCGGCAATCTGGATATTGAGGAGCAACTGAATAAAATCGGCTGCTTCACCGTGACCTTCAACTGCAAACCCTTCAAGTACAGCTTTGCGGGACAGCAGACAGTGACAGTAGACGCATCCGAACTGACGATCACCAATCCGACTGCTTTTGAGAGCCGACCGTATATCAAAATCTATGGCAGCGGTCTGATTCGGCTCATGGTTCAGCCGGAGGGTCGGGGCACAAGCTCCTGGGGCTTTGCCGGTGTGGACGAGTACATTGAAATCGACAGTGAACGCATGAACTGCTACAAGGGTACCGTTCTCAAAAACGATATCCTTTCCGGGGAAGGCTTTCCGGTGCTGAGGCCGGGAGAAAACACAATTGCCTGTGCCGGAAATGTGCGGAGGGTTGAGGTTGTTTCGAGATGGCAATGCCTGTAAAAAGGTTTTGGAATACAAGCAGTGGACAAGCGTATAAAGGTATGATATAATATTTTTAAATTGAAACAGCAAATCGGATGGCACTGCGTTGAAAGAGTAGAATAAGATATGAATTACTGCTTGACAGCATAATGCGGATTGGATGATAAAATGATAGATCAGCTACTAACTAATCAACAAAAAAGCAAAATTATTGAGATTATCAAAAGCCAATGTAGGCGTTTTCAGTCCATCGAGAAGCAGTACGACGATCTTTTTTATGAGCCGTATTCTAATATGCGACACAAGCACTCGGTTACTGCTGCTATTATATCTGGATTTGCACCAGGAAAATTTCAGATTGAAGGAATCACGTCAAGGGATTTGAATTACGGATTGCAGAACAAATTGGTACAGCCGGAATTGTGCTGCGAAAAAGGTGTTTTTCATATTTATAGTGATGGTTCAGACCTTAAAGGAAGAAAAATATTTGAACGCTGCAAGGAAATGAATGACTCAATTGAAAGCCCACCGGTTTTCTTTCTGCTAATTGTTTCCGTTACAAAAGATGGCCAATTAAACAAAATAGAGATTTGTTTGCCTGATAAAGAAGCGTGCATTGTAGAACGAACAAATATATATGTAAAAGAAAAAATCGTTGCAATTCCAGCATAAAAATTGATTTCACGAAATGTTATCCAACCACCGTGGAGAAATCCCCGGTGGTATTTTTATGCCCGGAAGGAGGTGGCGTTCGTGATTCCTGTTCTTTATCCACCTAACACAACAGACTTTTCCTCATTCGGCCTTGGTGTACTGACGGACACCATTTCCTGTGAAGTGACCGAGGAGCGGAACGGTGTGTTCGAGTGCCTGCTCAAATACCCTGTCAGCGGTCAGCACTACGGGCTTATCACCAAGGAGTGCATTATCAAGGCAAAGCCCAACGATACCGCCGCCGACCAGACGTTCCGCATTTATCGCATCACGAAGCCATTGAACGGCATCGTCACCATCTACGGTCAGCACATCTCCTATGACCTTGCCAATGTGCCGGTGATGCCGTTTTCGACGGAGAGCCGTTCTCCGCAGCTTATCCTCTCGCAGCTTCTTGCCGGAGATACACGCTTCACGGGCCGGACGGACTACTCGGATGCAAAGGCATTCTCTGTCGCCCAGCCGAAAAGTGTCCGCGCCTGCCTCGGCGGTACGGAAGGCTCCATGCTCTCCAAATGGTACGGTGAGTTTGAGTGGGACAACTTCACGGTGAAGTTCCATTCGCACCGCGGGCAAAAGACCGGCGTGGTCATTGAGTACGGCAAGAACCTCACCGCATTGGAGCAGGACGAGGACAACAGCGGCGTATATACCGCACTGCTCCCGTATGCCGTATACACACCGGAAGGCTCGGACACCGAAACGGTGGTCACGCTGCCGGAGGTCACGCTCCCCATTGTGACCTCGGAGATCGTCCGTAAAAAGACACTCATTATGGATTTTACCGAACAGTTCGGCAGCGATACCGTTATCACGGAAGAAGCACTGCGAACAAAAGCTAAAAGCTACATCAAGGCCAATCCGCTGGGTGCGACTATTCCCACGGTGAAGGTGTCCTTTGAGCCGCTCTGGAAACAGCCGGAGTATTCGGCACTTCTGGAGCGTGTCAACCTCTGCGATACCGTCACCATTCGGCATTCACTGCTTGGTGTGAGCGTGTCGGCTATGGTCATTGAAACCGTGTACGACACTCTTGCCGAACGGTATGTGAGCATTTCCCTCGGTCAGAGCAAGTCCAGTATGATCACCACCATTTCCGAGGTGCAATCAACGGTTGATAAGGTGGAATCCACGGTGGGACGCTTTCCCAAACTGCTCCAAACCGCCATTGGCAAGGCCACCGGGCTTATCACCGGTCAGAGCGGCGGCTATGTGGTCATTCACACCAGCGAGGAAAACAGACAGCCCTATGAGCTGCTCATTCTGGACGCTCCCTCTATTGACGATGCCGTGAATGTCTGGCGGTGGAATGTGGGCGGTCTGGGCTTTTCCCGTAACGGCTACAACGGTCCCTACGAAACCGCCATCACGGCGGACGGTCAGATCGTTGCAGACTTCATCACTTCCGGCTCTCTGGTAGCAAACATCATCAAGGCAGGCGTTATCCAGTCTCAGGACGGCTCGTCATGGTGGGATTTGGAGAGCGGCGAAGTCGTGCTTAGAGCATATGTTTCAACCGATGAATTTGCGGAGAAAAGTGCGTATTTTCAGCAGAATGCCGACGGGCTGAACAGCTATGTGGCAACCCTCACCGAAACAATGGAGTCGGTGTCCGACAGCCAGGAAAAACTTGAAGAACGGCTAAAGAGTTCCGAAAGCAAGGTGTCTCAGCTTCAGCACACGGTTGACGGCTTATCCGTCACCATGCAGGAGCAGTACATCGGCGGTATCAACTATGTGCAGAACTCCTCTGGACTCAACGGCATCACGGATGATTGGAGCTATTCGGGCACGGTGAAAACCGACACTTCAACGGATACGCAGAACAATACCGTTTCCGACTCCTGTTTTGTACTGGGAGCTTATTCTTCACTGTCTCAGTACATCCGCAGTGTTGTTCCCGGAACATACACATTTACGATTCGAGCAAAGAAAACTTCGACCATGTCCGCATATTTTTATGTGACATATAACGGAAACAAAACGAAGTATCTGTTCAATAAGTCCACAGCGTTTGACTGGACGGATTTCACAGTCACCCTGACCGATGTTACCGACCCTACGCTTCGTATCTACTGCTACTGCCGTGACGCATCCGTTTATCTCGCAGATATTATGATTACCGAAGGTGCGATTCCACGAAAATGGACGCCCGCACCCAACGAAATCTACACGCAGGAAGTAAAAATCGACAAGCGCGGCATCGAGGTGTCAAACAAAGCATCATCCCAGAGGACGGTCATCACGAACACGGAGTTTGCCGGTTACTACAACGATGAGGTCATTTTTACCCTTAACAAAGATGAAACACAGACCAGGAAAACCACGGTGGACGGCGAGCTGACCGTGGGCAAAACAAAGTTTGTCCCGATGCCGACGGCATCCGACGGGCTGAATATCGTTATTCTGGATTAAGGAGGTAAGGCTGTGGCATTAAGCGGCTCTTTTCATAAATATCCCACAAGCAAATTCGGACTGTACTGCGACTGGACGGGCAGTCAAAGCGTCACGGGAAACTACACCGATGTGACGCTCAATGTTTACCTGCAGTTTTATACACTGCAGGTCGGTTCTCGTGCCGACTCAACCATTTCAATCAACGGTGAGAGCGAAACCTATACCGCACCGGCTATCCACGATACAAGCTCGACAAGCTGGCATATGGTACATCTCAAAAGCAAAACAGTCCGGGTTTATCATAACAGCAACGGCACAAAAACAGGTGTGGCTTTATCGGCATCATGGCGGTTTTCCGGCACCTATTCTGGCGTATCCATCGGAACGATAATCGCATCAGCAACAGTTGACCTTAACACAATCGACCGCAACGCCCCGACCGTGAGATTCAGCACATCGAATATCACGGCAAACGGTTTCAGAATTTCGGCATCGTCCTCGGCTGCGGCAGACAATTGGCAGTACAGCTTAAACGGCGGTGCGAACTGGACGACCTTTTCCTCAAATGTGTCAACAAGTGCAAGTGCTGTGCTGTCCTCGCTTTCACCGAACACAAGCTACACAGTAAAGGTCAGAGCAAGACGGCAGTACAACCATGTCTACGGCACATCCGGCAGTGCCACCGTAAAAACACTCGGAGGCGCCGTATTAAACAATGTCAGCACGGTGACGGCGGACAATGCCACGGTTACGGTTTCTCTGAATGCGACCGTGTATGAAGCGTCATATTCCAACTCGCTGGCAATCAAAAACGGCGGCACGACCATATTGACCGTTACGGGACTTTCCTGGTCGAAAGGTACGGCAAACAGAACGGTAACACTGACATCGGCGCAGAGAACGGCACTTTTAAATGCAATGGCGACCGTTAAATCATTTACGGGAACCTTTGTACTTTCTTCTTTCAGCGGTTCTGCCCAGATAGGAAGTACATCGAGCAGAACCGCCACCGTACAGACAACGGCCGCAAACTCCGCACCGACACTCGGCGGTTTTACTTATGAGGACAGCAACACGGCTACGAAAAATATCACGGAAGATAACCGGTTGTTCATTCAAAACCATTCTGTGCTGAAAGTAACACCCGGAACGGCGACTGCGAAAAACGGTGCGACTATAACGAACTACACGGCATCCTGCAACGGTTTATCAGTTTCCAATTCGACCGGGGCTGCCTTATCCGTTGGTAAGATCACCAAGTCCGGCAATGTTATGGTCACACTCACAATCACTGATTCCCGTGGTTATACCACCGGTGTCTCCAAGGCCGTCACTGTCATTCCGTATTCCAAACCGAAGGTGTCCTCGATAACTCTTCGGCGAACCAATGATATCGAGGCGGAAATGCAGCTCATATTCAGCGGTTCGATTTCTGCCGTATCGGTGAACGGAGTACAGAAAAACAGCGTAGTCTATGTGCGTTACCGGTACAAGAAAACGAATGAATCGAGCTACGGTGCTTTTACAAGCATCCTTGGCGGCACAACCCGAAGCGGAACTTCATTCAGCTATTCAAACCTTGAACTGTGCAATCTGAATGCAAACAGCTCATATAACTTCCATCTGCAGATTCAAGACAAGCTCTATTCCGCAAGCAGTTTGGATCTGTATTTCACTGTTCCGCAGGGCACACCGCTCATTGCGCTGCGAAAAAAGAAGGTCGGCATCAACACTCCAACCCCGCAGGCAACACTCGATGTTGCGGGAAGTGTGCGTATCAATAATTCTGCGCTTGCCGATTTTGTCGTTCAGCATGGAACAAACGGTATATGGACTTTCCGAAAGTGGAAAAGCGGCATTGCGGAATGCTGGTGCAGAAAAACCGTATCGGCAACACTCAACAACAACTGGGGACCTCTTTACACTTCCGGCTCACTGACTGCATTGAATATTGCTTTTCCTTTTACCTTTTCTTCCGTTCCGACAATTACGGCAAACCTTTCCTGCAGCGGTGTCGGTGCTTTTCTTATGGTTCCGGGCAGTTCTCCGGGTCCTTCGACAAAATCAACGGGCGTATATGAAATAGGAAGAGCAACCTCTCTGAGCAGTGCTAACAATTTTGAGGTCAACTTCTATGTTATAGGGAAAGTGTGATGCTTAATCGGCATCACTTTTTTTATACACAAATTCAACTTTTAAAGGAGGACAAACAACATGAAAGAATTTTGGACGACCATTCAGGTGGTTATTGCCGGTATCGGCGGCTGGCTCGGATGGTTCCTGGGAGGATGTGACGGCTTGCTTTATGCGCTTTTGGCTTTCGTAGTCATCGACTACATCACCGGCATTATGTGTGCCGTTGTGGACAAGAAGCTGTCAAGCTCCGTGGGTTTTAAAGGTATCTTCAAAAAGGTGCTGATTTTTGCCGTTGTCGGCATCGGCCACATTCTCGACACGCAGATTATCGGCACGGGCTCGGTGCTTCGTACCGCCGTTATCTTTTTCTACCTGTCCAACGAGGGCGTGTCCCTCATAGAAAACGCGGGACATCTCGGACTGCCCATCCCGGAAAAACTCAAAAATGTTTTAGAACAGCTGCACAACCGCAGCGAAAAGGAGGATCACTCAAATGACGAACATTGAACTTGCGAACAAACTCAAGGACATCGCGCAGAATTACAAAACGCTTTATGTCATGGGCTGTTTCGGCGCTCCGATGACGGCGGCAAACAAACGGCGTTATACGCAGAACCATTCGTACAATAAACAGGCAAGCCGCACGGCAATGATCAACGCCGCGTCCGCCGAAACGTTCGGCTTTGACTGTGTCTGCCTTATCAAAGGTGTTCTGTGGGGCTGGAACGGCAACAGGACGGCAACCTACGGCGGCGCAAAATATGCCTGTAACGGCGTACCGGACATCGGCGCGGACAGCATGATCAACGTCTGCAAAAACAACAGCACGGATTTCAGCAAAATCGAGGTCGGCGAGGCTGTATGGATGAGCGGACATATCGGCGTATACATCGGCGACGGGCTTGTCGTGGAGTGTACGCCGAAGTGGGCAAACAAGGTGCAGATCACAGCCTGCAACTGTTCCAAATCCGGCTACAACCGCCGCAACTGGACAAAGCACGGGAAACTGCCTTACATCACTTACGTTCAGCAGACGACTCCCGTGACTCCGGCAAAGCCCGAGACGCCTTCTCCGGATGCAACCTTCAAGAAGGGCGATCTCGTCAAAATCACAGGCACGAAGTATTACAGCGGGAAGACCATCCCTCTTTGGGTGCGCCTCAAGAAATGGTATGTGCTTGAGGGCGGCAGCAAAAGAGTCGTGATCGACAAAAGCGAGGATGGCAAAAACTCCATCTGCAGCGCAGTAAGCGCAGACTGCCTTCAGCTTGTAAAAAGCACATCCGGCAAGAGCGTTGACGAGCTTGCAAGAGAGGTCATCAACGGCAAGTGGGGCAACGGCTCGGCACGAAAGAAGAAGCTGACCGCCGCCGGATATGATTACGACGCTGTGCAGAAAAGAGTAAACGAACTGATGAAATAACCTGATTTTAAGGCTCATTGAGGATTTATTCCTTGATGGGCCTTTATTTTTTTGCCTTTTTTCGTTCAAAACGCTCCTTTGTGACCGGTGGGAAACGGGAGGGTTTTGTTATGACCAATGAACAGACAATTATGATTTCCCGGCTCATGAGAGAAGGAAAAGGATACAGAAGAATCGCCGCCGAACTCGATCTGCCCATTAATTCGGTGAAAAGCTGGTGTAGAAGACATCCGTCCGAAGAAGCGAAAACGGATCTGTGTCCGATGTGCGGAAAGGAGATTATCTCTCTGCCGCACAAAAGACCGCGCAAATTCTGCTCGGATTTCTGCCGAAGCAAATGGTGGTCTGCGCACCCGGAGAAGAGAAATGTCATCAAAGGGTACACGCATATCTGCCGATGCTGCGGGCGTGAATTTACCAACAACCGTAAGAACGCGGACTACTGTAGCCGGGAGTGTTTCGCCAAGGCGAGACGGAAGGCGGTGTAATATGGACGGCGTTCTTTACGGCAAAATAAAAGAATACAATACCGCTCTTGCTCTCATAAAAGAAATGCGCTCCGGCGGCGTTATTGACCCCGAAGATTACGCCATAATATGCTTAAGTTTAGCGGAAAAATACGGCATAAGTTCGTGCAGTATATTTGCCGAAATCGACTTGATAAGTGCCCGGACTGACGGTAATATCTGACTGATAAGGAGGTATTATCTATGGATAGAATCATAGAAAAAGTGCATTTTGATATGCCCGTTCAGCCGAAAGCAACCCGTGTGGCAGCATACGCCCGTGTTTCATCCGGCAAGGACGCCATGCTTCATTCGCTGTCGGCGCAGATCAGTTATTACAGCGAAATGATCCAGAGCCGCCCAGGCTGGCTCTACGCCGGAGTGTATTCGGATGAAGCGCTGACAGGCACAAAAGAAAACCGTCGCGGCTTTCAGGCGCTTCTCGAAGACTGCCGCGCCGGAAAAATCGACATGGTCATCGTTAAGTCGATTTCACGTCTTGCCCGCAACACCGTCACACTTCTTGAAACGGTCCGTGAGCTGCGCTCATACGGCGTTGACGTATATTTTGAAGAGCAGAACATCCACACCCTCAGTTCGGAAGGTGAGCTGATGCTGACGATTCTAGCAAGCTACGCGCAGGAAGAATCCCTGTCGGTCAGCGAAAATCAAAAGTGGCGCATTCAAAAGAACTTCAAAGAAGGCAAGCCCTGGAACGGCGCGATGCTCGGCTACAGAAATGTTAACGGCACGCTCACCGTGATTCCGGAAGAAGCCGAACTGGTAAAAAGGATCTTTAATATGTACCTTTCGGGAATGGGGATCCAGTCGATTGCCAATACGCTGAATAGAGAGGGCGTTTCGACAAGGCTCGGCGCAAAGTTCAAGTACACGGGCATACACAAAATGCTGCGCAACGAGGCGTATGCCGGAAATCTGCTTTTGCAGAAAACTTTTAAAGACAACCACATCACAAAACGCACGATCATCAACCGCGGCGAACTGCCGATGTATTATGTGGAGAATGCGCATGAACCGATCATTCCGCCGGAAACATTCAAGCGGGTGCAGGAGATGATCGCGCAGAGAGCGGAAAAATATGCGCCTCCGGCAACGAAAAGTCCGCTCACATACCGGTTCACTTCGCTCATCACCTGTACAAAATGCGGAAAGCACTTCAGAAGAAAACTCGTGAGAGGCAAGCCGATCTGGATATGTCCGACATTCAATTATGAAGGAAAAGCCGCCTGTCCGGCAAAGCAAATACCCGAAGAGATACTGGAAGAGATAACGGCGGATATGGATATGGAGCGGCTCACCGGAATCACGGCAGATGACGGGAACCGGCTCCTGTTTCATTTTTCGGACGGAACGGCTGCCGAAAAAATATGGCGCGACCGTTCACGCTCCGAATCCTGGACGGATGAGATGCGGCAGAACGCGAGAGCGCGGACGAAAGCGAGGAATCAGAACAAATGACGGAAAGAAATGTAACGGTAATACCCGCAACGAAAACTTCGATACACCGGATGCCCGGTACGGCTGCGAAGAAACGCCGTGTTGCCGGATATGCGCGTGTATCGACCGACAAGGACGAGCAGTACACGTCCTATGAGGCGCAGGTTGATTATTACACGCAGTTCATCAGAAGGCACGCCGACTGGGAGTTCGTTAAGGTTTATACCGATGAGGGTATCAGCGGTTTGGGAACAAGAAAGCGTGACGGCTTTAATGAAATGATAGAGGACGCCATGTCCGGCGCCATCGACCTGATCATAACAAAGTCGGTCAGCCGTTTCGCCAGAAACACCGTTGACAGTCTGGTGACAATACGGAAACTGAAAGACAAGGGTGTCGAGGTCTATTTCGAGAAAGAAAACATCTACAGTCTGGACGGCAAGGGCGAACTGCTCCTCACTATCATGAGCAGCCTTGCGCAGGAAGAATCCCGTTCCATATCGGAAAACGTCACATGGGGACAGCGCAAGCGGTTCTCTGACGGAAAAGTCAGTCTGCCGTACAAACAGTTTCTCGGTTACGAACGGGGCGAGAAAAAAGATGATCCGCCCGTGGTCAACCCGGAACAGGCGGTTCTCGTCAGAAGAATATACCGAACCTTTATGGAAGGCAAAACAGTCGGAGCCATTGCAAAAGAGCTGACGGCGGAAGGCGTGCCTACCCCGGCTGGAAAAGACAAGTGGCGTGCGTCCACTATAAACAGCATTCTGCAAAACGAAAAATACCGCGGCTCGGCACTTCTTCAAAAGTGTTTTACCACGGATTTCCTTACAAAAAAGCAGAAGGTCAACGAGGGCGAAGTGCCACAGTACTACATCGAACACAGCCACGAGGCGATTATTGACCCGATGGAATGGGACGCTGTGCAGGAGGAGATCAAGCGTAGAAAACAAATCGGCAGAGCCTACAGCGGCACAAGCGTATTCAGCGCGAAACTGGTCTGCGGAGACTGTGGTAGCTGGTACGGGCATAAGACATGGCACTCCACCGACAAATACCGCACAACGATATGGCGGTGCAATCACAAGTACGCGGATGAAAAATGCCGATGCCATACTCCGTCGGTCAACGAGGATGAGATCAAGAGCAGATTTCTGAAAGTCTTCAACAGCATTATTTCATCCAAAAAGCCGTATATCTCCGCCTGTCTTACAGCGAAAAAAGCGGTCACGGACACAACAGGAATTGACACAGAGATGAATGATCTGCTCCGTGAGATGGAGGTCGTTGCCGGACTGACGAAAAAGTGCATTGAAGATAACTCAACTACGGTTCAAGACCAGGAAGAATATACCGCCCGGTACAACGGCTATGTCGACCGATATGAAACGCTGAAATCACGGTATGACACCCTCGCTGCGGAACGGGAAAGTAAACTGGAAAAGGCAAAAGCAATCGACAGGTTTATCCACACCGTTAAGTCAAGGGAGGACTTGCTGACGGAGTTCGACCAGCACCTTTGGATGACAACGGTTGAAAACGTGACAATAACGGATGACGGGAAAATGTTATTCCGCTTCTTTGATGGGACGGAAATATACGGATAAATCAACATTGTAAGACGGCAGGATTTCGGAATACCCGTTTTCCTGCTGTTTTGTTTGCAACGATAACTTCAAAAACAAGAAGATAAAACAAAGGAGCTTATAAGTTTCACGCCAAATCAACTCTAAAGATTGCATTTGCGATGGAATTGTGGTAAAATAATGTGGAAAAATGAGATTATTTCGCATTTAGTAGAGAAAAGAGGATAAAAAATGAAATTGAAATCTGTTTTACGCTCTAACCACGATCTCAAGAAAAACGGTTATATTATTCTTCGAAAGCTACACAAGATGGAGACACTCAAAGGCGCAAAAAAAGCTTATTCTACCCAATTTGATGATACCTTTTTCTTTGTTCTTAGTGTTCGTGCTCTTGTGGATATTATTGTAAAAGAGTATCCAGAAGAATTGTTTTTCCTTGAACGCTGTAAAAGGTTTTTATCATATATTGATGAAGTGGCAGCAAAAAGGCAAAGAATTAATGGTACTATCCTTGCATCCTTTCTCCACGCATATACAAATTTCTTCAACAATATCATTTCCACTCGCCATACATTTGTTTTTAACGATGAAATTGTTGAACTTTGGAATACGAAATGTTTGATGGCTTATGTTGCTACTTGGGGCATAAACAGCAAATAATATATCATTATAGGTGGTAATAATATGCAGCTTTCAATGACTGAAGCATTACCCATTATGGAAAAACTCCTGTCAGAGAGAAAACTATCAATCTTTGCTGGCTCAGGTATCTCCGTTGATTCAAATCTGCCAGCATGGGATGGTTTTATTGATAGATACATTGAAATATGTGAGGAACTAAATGCAAGCCTTGATCCAAGTCTTCAATTCACAGAGATAATTGCAGATGCACGAGCTAGTAAAGATAGAGATTTGATTTCTACCATCACTGCACTCAAAGATAAGGTTAAAGAGTGTAAGGAGCATGGAATTAACACGGATTTTTGTGATGATGAATTAAATGCTCTGTTCTATGCGGCTATTCCAAATGAATACCATAAGCACATTGTCGCAACCAATTATAAGCACATCATTACTACAAATTATGATTCATTATTAGAAAAGGCCGCAAAAGAGCTAGGATATAAGTCCCTCCTTACGCGATCCTATAGTTATACAGAACAGCAAAATTTATCAATTGCAGTCTATTCTGGCAAAACAGCTATTATACACGCACACGGAAAAATAAGCGATATCAAATTAGACCAATTTGTACTTACAAAGGACGATTACCTTGCTATTATGAAACACAACCCAGGCTTTCGTCTGATAATAAACTCAGTCTTTTTAACAAATTCAGTGCTTTTTGCTGGTTATGGCGGAAGTGACCCTCACTTTGAGGATATCATCAGTGATTTAAATATGACTCTAAATTGGGATAATAGCAGTTCTGATTTACCACGTTGCTATATAATGTTAAGAAAAGATAAGGTAACACCTATTAGAGAGTTTCTTAATGGGAAAAATCGCGTAGATATTATAACATTTGATGACTATGGACAAATGAAAGGTTTCTTAAAAGAACTATCGAATAAGTTTCCAAGATCCCTATAAAGTAATCGTGTGCAATGCACCCCACAACGCCAAAATGCACCCCATCTTGAAAATGGGGTGCATTTTAATATAAAAGAATAAGAACGGTCATTGTATCCAAATAACCGTTCTTATATGGCTGGGGAATAGGGATTCGAACCCCAACAAACAGAGTCAGAGTCTGTCGTGCTACCGTTA